>ERZ1066134.86-NODE-86-length-93612-cov-28.608709_pt1 | contig 93612 bp, 93 predicted proteins | sample MGYA00382781_ERZ1066134 | MGnify/ENA primary metagenome ERZ1066134 (study PRJEB33369, sample SAMEA5778364) | biofilm metagenome | biome: Industrial cooling water; feature: Water cooling tower basin; material: Biofilm | place: United Arab Emirates | collected... | reverse complement strand
GCCACCGCCACCAGGGCCACCGCCACCAGGGCCACCGCCACCAGGGCCACCGCCACCAGGGCCACCGCCAGCAGGGCCACCGCCACCAGGGCCACCGCCAGCAGGGCCACCGCCAGGGTTATTCTCAAAATCACGACGAATTTTTTGCTTAGAAATGTAACGAGCGCGAACTTCAGGGCTTTCGGGCATAATCCCCCCTTGTCCTAGATAAAATACTTAGGTGTTAAAAAAGAAAGGATTACTGACCACGGCGAGAACGAGCTTCATTGAACCGATCACGGGCGGTTTCAGTGGCTTCAGCGTAGTTCCGGTTCAGTCCTCTCATGGCTCGATACTCCTCTCTGGTAACATTCCGAGAGCCAGCGACGGGAGTATTGCCAGCACCAATCCGACCCAGAGAGGCAAGATTGGCGGCTAGGTTGGCTCGATTGCCAGCAGCCACGGCCATGTTTTCACGACGAGTTGTAAAAATTCCTTCATCAACGCCACCAGGGCCAGCGGTCTCGCGGCGGGTGCGCTGCTTGTTGGCGTAACGGGCACGAACTTCAGGAGATTCAGGCATGGGATATACCTCAAAAAATCTTATTGCGAGGGGATTTATCCCAATATTATGCGATCATCCTGGGTTTTGCAAACGGCTTCCAATTTCGGGGAAAAATTCCAGCATTTCTTTAAGTTGGGCGGGAGCATAATGAGCCAACCAGCGATAATAGATGCCATTCATCAGTACCGGCTCTGGATACCAATACGTGCGAGGAAACTGCTGTTTTCCGCCCTTCTGGGGAATGGCATGGTACGAGTAAATCGGAGACACAGGGCAGTTAACGGAGATCAAAAAAGCCCAGACATCAATATCCCGCCAGTCATAAATGGGATTGCCGGAAAACGTGTGGTAATTATTATCGCCCTCCCGAAAAAATGGGCCGTGACTCTTGAACTTGTAGAAGCGATCCATCGCCTCTGCCCCTCGCTTACCGGAAAAATAAAGGGCATCGTCTTCAAAGTTAGAGTATTCCCCAACAAATTGATCCGAAACCTCCCAGTAGACAACATCCATCATTGACCCCAGATCCCAAAAGTCAATATCTTTGCCGTCCTTAGTCTTGACCCCATTCATCCGCCCCCAGTCTTTGGCGATCGCCAGGTAGTCAATATACCTGTATTCGGTTTCGTAAACGATTTTGCGGTAGTCCAAGAACCGATCAAACTCATCAAAAACGATTTGGTGCTGGGGGAGGTCGCCGCCATTTTCGATGTATAGGGCGGTTACGTCCACATCCGCCATGCTGCAAAGGATCAGCGTGGTCATACTGTCTTTGCCATAACTAAACCAAATCGCCGGGGGATACCGCCGATTGATTTGGGGGCTGGCGGCCCACTCACGAATGCGGGCGATCGCCGTGTCCCGCTTTTTGCGAAATTCGGGGGTCGAGCTGTGGGCAAGGGCCGCAACGTATTTTTTCTGAGGCAGGGCTTGACTAACTAGCATTCGACACCAAGATTAATTTCATTAAGGGAAGTAATCCGCCAGGTCGCCGCATCCAAAAACGGAACACCCAGGGACAGGGCGGCTTGCTGGTCTTCGGGGCGATCGCCCACCATCCAGACCATCTCAAATGCCTGAGTGCTGCAATTCCAGTAAGGACACCTAAAAGCTCCAGGCTGATAATAAATGCCAGCAAAATGGTCAATCGCTAGGGAGAGCATTCCGCACTCTGGCTTGCGGAAGCCACTCTGCATCCAGGGGAAGAGCGACCGCAAGTATTCGGTACGACGGTGTATGGTGAAAAGCCGACCGATCCGAAACGGGCGAATCCGCCAGCAACTTTCCCCGGCATCAGGGCAAAAATAAATCTCGGAAAGTTGGGGAGCAAGTCTCAGGGTGTGCTGCATCTCCTTGAAGCAGTCCACCAGAGACTTAAAACCTGCCGCTACGCCCCCCTGGTTGGAGACTCCCACAATGATCCAACCATTATCCTGGTATTCACTCAGGCGATCGCTGACACCCAGAATCAACTCCTGATCCTGGGGAGAGTTAATAAAGCCGGTCGGATCAGACTTGCATTGGCGAATCGTGCCGTCAAGGTCGATCAGAAGCAGCCGCCGCACCGCATAGGGACTGAGGGAATCGGCCTGAGGGGTGGCAAAAATCTGTGCGTCGTTTTCAAGGGGATTCCGCATAACTAATCTTCATCCTCCCCCTGCATATACTCTGTCCAACGGGCATCGTGATAGCCCTGGTCATAGAAAAACTTAAAAATGGTGGGAAGAAAAAAGAAGGCAATCGCAATCCCGATCACGTACCCCAACAAGTCTTCCATCATTCCTCCCAAGGATTATCTGACTCAGGGCGATCGCCGCCCCCTTCTTCAACCACCTCTCGCCCCTCAGCATCGTATTGACGGGGTGGATCATCCAGCTCCCTGTCCTCTTCATCTAATTCGACAAGGTTTTCATCTAAAGACTCGTCGGAGCCTGTATCAGACTCCTGTTCATCGTCTAAATCGTCGGGAGATTCCTCCGACTCAGGGGGAGATTCCTCCTCTTCCACCAACTGGTTGAGGATCTTGGACAATTTATCGGCGGGTAATCCGGCCTCGGCCTTCATTTTCTGGATAGCAGCAAGTCCTTCAAGCTTGATAGCCTTGTCGTCAGTGTTTTTTGTTGCGAACACCAAAAAATCTGTGGCGATTGCCAGTTGCCGCTTAGCATCCCGTAGGCCCTGGAAGTGAGCTACGGAGGTTTCCAGATTGGCGATCGTTTGGGCAAACTGGGCCAGCATTTGGGGGGTAAGCCCCGTTAGCCGCATCCGTACCTCGTCGGCAAAATCCTGGGTAAATTCCCCTTCCTCAATCGAGGCGTTGATCCCCGCCATCAACTTACGAGACTGACGGGCAAACGTAGAATCCCCCGATATTTCATCCGTAGTCAACAAACTCTTGAGGCGGGCAAGCTTGACCCGAAGAACATCCAGGGTCGCTTCGCCGGTCTCCAGCAACGCAGCTTCGTCGTAATAACCCTTAATAGAGCCGGTCAGGGCCGAAGAGAAAAAACCATGCTTGATTGAAGCCTCTTTGACCTTTCTTTTCCCCTCCGGGGTTTTTGCTCCGGTTGAGGCCCCGCCATGAAACTTGCAGCGACCCGTACCAACGTGATTAGTCCCAAATCCTTTCGGAAGTGTACAGGGTGTTCCACCGGCACTTTTAGACTTTGCGCCGCAGTGTTTATCAGGATCATAAGCTCTTTTCGCCATGAACTAGCTTCCCCTCCCCAGGGTTATTCCTCACCGTCATCATCGTCAGAATCCCCCGGCGATTCCGGGTCTAGGATCGGGATGCCGTGGGCATTTAGGACAAACTTCATTGCTTCTATGACAGCTTTTGGTCGCCACTTTTTTACCGATCCAGTTGTTTCCATTCCCAAGGCTTGAGCCACTGGAAAAGCCATTGATTTGAACAGTAATTTGTCCTCTTCAACCATCAACATCACTTCCCGCGTCGGCGCGATCAGGGTGTCATAATGCACCTTTTCGTTACGGGTGTGAGCAATATTGTCGGTGTCCAAGTCAATCGTGCGAAATTCAGATTGACTCGTCAGCTCTGACTCATCCCAGGGATTGGAGCGGTCGAGGTAACTGTCTTCACCGCCATCGTCGGGAAAACCGTCATCCTCAAAGCCCAAGTCATCACTACCCTCTTCCCTGTCATCCAGAGATGGGCGATAGTCCGTCGCGTCGGGACGACTAAACACCTGGGGATTCATCCGCTCGGTCTGAGGATCGTCGGGTTCTCTGACTGTCCGAACCTTCTCCAAAAAAGCTGCCTTGTAACTCTCGGCGGCCCGCGCATCCCAGCCCGACTGCTCCACCTGTTCGTCGGGGATTTCAGCCAGGAGTTTGGCTAGTTTCTTGGGATTGTCCCGCCCATCCTTACTGGGGTTGTTCAGGCGAATCATGGTCGCCTTCTGGGTCTTTTCGTCCAGATTGACGTAGACAACCGGGCATTGCAGCCAGAAGTCAGGGGTAAATCGCTGGCGATTGTCCTCCGCCAAAGATTGTCGCTCAGGGTTGGCAGAAACCCACCGATTCCAGCGATCGCCAAACCATTCGAGGGACTGCTGACTGAGCCAATGGGCGGCCTGTACCCGACCATGGCCCCCGATCAAATACCCTCCCCTCTGGCGACAAACACCAAATTCGGCCCAACCCGCCTCCAGCAAGGAAAGCGCAGTCGCCTTTATGTCGGCTTCAAAGTGGTCGCGGGGGTTGTCAGGATTCAGGGCCTCCAACAACTCCGCTGTCGGCTCCCAGACGGGCGTAATGGGGTCGCGGGTGACAAGCTTGGGCATAGGGAAGGGTGGGGTAAAGGCGGCGGCAGGGGCGACCAACGATCTTCCATGGGGTTTGTCAGGGGGTGTGAGGGGTTTCCCTTTCCATGAGGTTGGTGAGTCCAGTCTATCACTGACTCTTGCTAGAAATCATATCAGGGGGTGATTAATTTTTTCTTATCAGTCGATTTTTCTCTGTTTTATACTCTCCTAACTGTATAAAAAGTTGAAAGCAGTTGAAAGCCATTCTACCCCTTACCCAGTAAGGATTAGAAGCCCCTAAAATAGGGTTAAGTTGAAAGAGGGCACCCTTTTTCTTCTAGCTTAACAAAACTTTACAATACAGAAAAAAATAATTAGAAGTGACAATTTAGAGGACTACCCCCCTCTAGAATTCTCTCTCATATCTCTAAAATCTATCCCACCAGGGCTTGAGTCGGTTGAAAACCCTTTCAACTTTCTTCAATTCCCTTTCAACTTTTTATACAGTTACGGGAGAATATGTTTTTCGACCATAAGCCCAGTTAATACCCACCCCTCTAAGCCCATCCCAAAAAGAAAATAAATCCTCCTTTTGTCACTCCACTTAAGCAAAACTTATCAGTCGATTTTTCTCTGTTTTATACTCTCCAAACTGTATAAAAAGTTGAAAGCAGTTGAAAGCCATTCTACCCCTTACCCAGTAAGGATTAGAAGCCCCTAAAATAGGGTTAAGTTGAAAGAGGGCACCCATTTTTTTCTAGCTTAACAAAACTTTACAATACAGCAAAAAATAAATAGAAGTGACAATATCAAGGGTGTGCCCCCTCTAGTATTCTCTCCCATCCCCCTAAAATACTCCCTGTATGGGCTAGAGGCGGTTGAAACCCCTTTCAACTTTTTTATAGAACCTTTCAACTTTTTATACAGTCTGGAGAGTATAATGATTTTGGGCATAAGCCCCATTAATACCCACCCTCCCAACCATCCCCAATATTCCCAGACTAAGATTGAATCGCTCCCCCACCGCTTCTTCGATGACCATTCCCCACCCCATCCCCCGCTACCCCGATGGCAACATCTACACGGCCTATCGAGTTAGCCTCCGCAAGGGCATTGAGCCTGTCCCTTTCACCTGCGTCCGCTACGGCAATATCCATTTCTCTGACGGCACCACCGGCAATGCCCGCACGTTCCGCTACACCGAAGAAACCGCCCAACGACACCTCGCTGCTCTGCGGCGATACTACGCCAAAGCCTGCCGGGTCGCAGAACAGAGGCAAAAAGAAAAACGCAACCCCACCCTCACCCCCGAACTTATCAACATCCTTTCCCTGTACTACGGGGAAGGACTCAGCGATACTGTCTTGAGCGATCGCCTGCAAACAAACTCTCGCCACGCCAGCAGACTGCGGATCAGATTTTGCCGTGCCATTGGCATCCCCCCGGTTCGAGCCAATTCCGCCGAGATCCTGGAACGATTGGAAGAATTGAAAGAAAAACAGGGTTTTCTGGTGGCCACCTAATCGCCAAATGCTACGATTAATCCAGTCACGGGGCGATTCCCATGGGCAAGACCGTTAACCAAAAACTCAGGAAGGTCGGAGACAAAATCGCTAAGGTCAACCGCAAGCTCGGCTTTCTCTCTTCCCGCCTGTATTTCCTCCCCGCTGGACAGACCACCCCCGCCGAAGTCCCTTTGTGGGTCTGCCAGGATCAGGGACTCACCCCTGCCCCCTGGGATACCGGAGAGCAGCCCATCAGCCACCGCTATAGCTGCCAGGTCAATCGAAACTGGTGGGAGGCAAACAAAGCTATTCGGGGGCGTTACCGGCTGGATCGGGGGGACGGTGTGCAGCATGACCTGATCCTGGAAAACCAGACCGTCAACGAGACCGACACTTATGCCACGCTGGACTTTAAGATTTCCGTGTCCGTCCCGAACCGCCCAACCTAACCCCACTCCGGAGACCCCTGTATGGCTCAAGTCTTAATCCAGTTCATCCAGTGGCTAGAATCCCCCTCATTCACCATTCTGGCCCTCGCCGGAATGGGTTTTTACCTTGCCGTCCAGGGGCGAGACATCCCTCCAAACCTCACCCGCATCTGTGACGTTGCCCTGGGGGGAGGATTGGGGCTGATGGTGCCGAAGGTCAAGAATTTTTTGGGCAACAATAAAAACAGAAAAGACGACGACAACTAACCTTGCAACAGATCCATGCCAGCCAATCCCCCTAGCCCCCATTCCGCCAACCTGTCCGCTATCTTCAACGATCTAAACAGCTACCTGGCAACCAAATTCTCCTTGCCCGCGACCTACCAGGCCGACCCACTCCCCGGAGAGGGCTACGTCCTCCTTTCCCCCACCGGCTGGATGCCCGATGAAATCGGCGCGAAGGTGTCAGCAGTCATTTCTGTGGTAGAAGCCTACGATACCTACCTGAATGCCCGCACGGGGCTTTTGGCCCGCCTCTGTGACGTTGACAACTGGCTCCCGATGCTCGATTCCCGCGACATCAACAAGCGAGGTGGACTGCTTCTAACCTGCGAAGCGGCAGGGCAAATCACCACCGATCTACAGGCTAAGCTCGATACAGCCGTAGACCTTCCCCCATATTGGATTGGGGAAATCACCGCTCCCGTGACAATGCAATTGGCGGTGAAGCGGCGGATGGTGGGGCGGCACCTGGGTTAGCCCTTTCCCAATCACCCCTACCTGTGTATTCTGAAGTGATAATGTAACGGCAGCAAAAAAAACCACTCCCAACGGATTACCAGGCCCTGCGGAAAGTGGTTCTAATGCTGCTAAAGACTTAGGAGGTCTTTTGCTGTGAATTGTTTTTTCTCTACAAAGTGCCTTAGCCATGGAAGGGCTTCGGGCGATAAATCCATGTCATTGGAGGACAGGATTCCACAAGTATAACATTTTTGGGGAATGGGGACAAGCTTCGATTGCACCGCCCTGGTCTTGGTCAGGGTCTTTATGCGCCGCTTCGCCTCACGGTGAGGTTGTCCCCATTTGCCAGTAGTTCTTGGCGGAAGTATCTGGCTGCTGGTCTAATTGTCGCCTGAAATGGGTTTGTCGGGCCAAACAAATTCCCGATGAAACTCTGTTAACATCCGTACTAGCCGATCCCCCTCCACCCCAAAACATTCGGGCGCAAGCCAACAGCGGAATCGTCCGGTCAATTTCATTGTTTTTAATACGGGAAGATTTCGGGCAACAATCGCCTCATTCCAGGGAATCATCCCGCTTTTGCTGGACGAAACAACGATATACATGATGGGTGCTTGTTGATAGTTCAAAGCCCCCCAGTTTGTATCCTAAAATGGGGGGGGCGAATACCTTTACAAAAGGTTTTAACGCTGTCTACACCGAATTTACATCCAGTTATCAGGAAATCAGTCTAAAGCTAGAGAGTTTTGCCCCTAAACTACCCGGCCAGGTTTTGGAGGCCGGGACGGGATTTGAACCCGCGTTCTCAAGGCTTTGTTTCCTGAAGGTTGATATGTAGAAGCGAGTTGTAAGGCTAAGTCTAGAGCAATAAAATGAACCTAAACTTGAGCCTGATTGCAACGAGGAAACGGCTTTACCAGTTTGCCTACCCCGTGTCAGTCACGGGGGCAGGAGTTGAACCTGCAAACATTCCCTATGTGTTGCGTGAAAATGAACTTGCGCTCTGTCGCTATTATAGCATAAATCAAACTAGGCAAACAGGTAATCGAAGATTTTGCTGGAAACAATCTTTTCTTCGACAATTGCACCGTTGGCTTCTTCACGGGCCTTGACGATTGCCTGATATAGTTTTTCAACCCGTTTGGCCATTAGCGTCACCCGATCCTGGGGGAGTGCCCCAGAAAACTCTGTGACCGACCACGTACCTTCAACGATGTCCTTAGAGACCTCCCTGGCCTCGCCGGGGTGATGCTCGGTCGGCTCAAACACCCGCACAAATTCGGTAATTTTCTTGGTTTTGGTGGTTTCCTTGGGGGTCGTAACATAGCATCCGCGGCCTGGGTCATACTGCCAATCTTCGGTAATCGGCAGAACAGGAAGAGTGCTTACAAAGGTTCTCAGGTCAGTGATCTGCTTTTCCAGAAACAGCAGGTAAGCCACCGGCACATCTTCTAGAATCACAACACCATCCACCACGACAGATGCCTTGGCTTTGGCGTTCGCCCAATCCTGGGTAGCGGCTAAATCATAAAAATTCTGGCAAGCCTGGGCAAACTGCCCTAACAGCTCTTCAGTCTTGAGGGTGAGCTTCTTGTTTTCTGGGGGATATACATACCCATCCTCGTCTACAGGACGGTAGACCCGGCTGAGGCCCTTAAACAAATCTGATTTCTGGATTTTGTGGTAGACCTCGGTTTTGGCTTTTTCGCAATTCTTTTTGGCGGTTTGCAGGATGGCAATAACTTGATTCAGTTTCATGGCAAATTAGTCTCAGGCTTAGATTAAGGCGATTAATTGCACCAAAAGATGATTAATCACATAATCTTAATATATCACGAATTCGCGGATTAGCGTATGAGCGAACAAGATTTTTTGGTTTACCTGGATGGCATCATTGCCGAAAACTACGGGGGGTCTCTCAGGCTATTTGCCGAAGCCCACGGCATTTCCCCCAGTTATCTGAGCGACATCCGGGCGGGCCATCGTGCCCCCGGCGACAAATTACTGAAGGCGATGGGGGTCAGGAAGGTAGTCCTTTACGAATTGGATTAAGCAACTGGCAGACCAGGACTCGAACCTGGAGCATCTTGCCGCCCGACCGCTATGATCACTCGCAAGTCGAGCAGCTTGAATCCCCCTTCGACAAGGGTGGGTTTATCCAATTTCCCTACCTGCCATTGTTGGCGATCACCCTACCCACAGGACGGCTACTTGTACCTACCGGATTCTAGAAATCTGGGGACGTTCCTCCTTGAGTGGAACTCTCTTGTATCCCGGATGTTTCCATCACTGGGCGATCGCCACCGACCATTTTATCCCAATCCGTTGTGATTCGTCTCCAAAAACCGGGAAATTTCATTGGGAAGTCGAGACCTGAGCCTTTGCCACCGCAACACTTTTCCCAACATCCCGCCAGATCGCGTTCAAGACCCCCTGTGTATGCCAAACATTCACCCCTGGCAGTTCAGCGAGGGGGCGATAAAGGGAAACGTCCTGGCTAAATTGAGGGTACTGGGCCAGCAGATCCGCCACGGGCTGACCATTGGAAAAGCAATAGTATTCCTCGGTAGACGAATAGCAAGATTTCCAGAAACTCAAAGCGGCCAGATGCCCCTTTAACGCCGAAATCAGGGCAGAGGTAAATTCGGAATTGGCTTTGGCGTTTGAGGTTTCTATGTATTTATCTATTGAAAATTTAATATCGCCCAATTCTCTTGAGTAGTCCATCTGATTCATCCCAACATCTAGCCTGGAACTCAATCTTTCCAGGGATTCCAGGGCGGACTTCCCCCCTGAAGAAACCGCTGGCTGGCGGCTTTCTGCTGCGGGATTATTCCCCCAAAGGTTACCAACAACCATCGCTGTTCCCCACAATCCACTGGCGGCAATTACGGCAACAATCCCCAATTCAATCCGATTAAACCGGCCAAATATTTTTTGTGACATAAATCCCACCAAATTGTTTTTCGAGCACCACATCCTTCTACAAAGAATAACCTGCCCGCCTCCCCGGTAGTGGAAGTTTTTCCGAAATTTAACTTCTAAGAGCGCGAGAACATAAGTCCCGCACTGTACCCGTAGGGTCAGCGTCGGGAGGATGTCACGAAATTATTCGCCTGCCGCCGCCCTGTTGGACGTTTAACCGTTCGCCTGCAATAATAAAGCCATGCGATTTATCACAACGCAAGGCGATTTCTATGGACTTTGAGCGACCAATTACATTGCTAGTCCCCTTCCAGACCAAAGCTGGGGCCTATTTCGAGGCCAAAACTTACCAACCCGGTGAAATTAAAGACCTGGAAGCGTTTTCGAGCATCCCCCCTAAATATATTTTCCAAAAAGAAGATTCCGAACTTGTGACCCAGGCAGAGCCAGTGATCGTTGCCGGGCCAAAAACAGAGCTGGAAATCGTGGGGGTAGAAGATGCGGCTGAAGTTTCGGAGTAGTCTCCCTCGCTCTCATTACAGGGGTTCCTCCTGATCGTTCGCCCGTTCCCCAAGTTTTACGTTATCTCTACGCTGAGGAAAATACATGGCTGATATTAACTTAGGTTTTCGCAAGTGGGTGCGGGCTTACCTCCAATACAAAGGCGGGAACCCAATCGCTACCCCCGAACATCCCACCGCTATCCAGGTCAATCCTGGAATTGGGGTCGAAGAAATCATGACACTGCAGCGCACCGGGGAAAAAATCCCTGCCCTGGTCTTTGCTGAAGAGTTAAAGGCTCAGATTGACCTTACTTTCCCCACCTCTACCCCCGACCTGGACGCTTTAATTGTCGGTCGCAAGCCCGCTGCAACCACCAACCGGGTTGGGTTTGTGCTATTGGAAGCCGTTGCCAACAGCACCACCGTCGCTGCCAAAGCCTCCACCAAATACGGGTACGAAATTGCCGCCAATCCTGCCGGGGCGAAGGCATGGTATATCGATCCCGTGACCAAACTTCAGGTCATGCTCGTTATTTCTACTGACGGTTCCCCATCGGCCAATGAGATAGAGATCGGAGCAAACGGACTCCTAACCCTGGGCGCAACCCTGGCGGCCACGGGATACAACATCTATGTTTGGTGCCCAGCCACGTTCCCCGACGCTGTTATTACAACCGCCAACAAGGTGGGGATTATTACCGCTCAGCTCGTCGGCATCCATTACGATGACACTGTAAAATTGTTGACTGCCAAAAATTGCTCTTGCTTGTTTGGGGGCGACTTGGGCGGTGCGGAGCGAAAAATCAGTCTTCGCATTATGCCGGATGCTAGCGACGGCACCGGGCTGGGCTATAGCCTCGATACCCTGGAATCCATTATTGACTAATGCGGCGACGATACCAGCGATTACTTGACCAGGATTCTAATCCGATCCTGGTGTTCGAGCCGCCCGCTAATCGGGTGGCTCAAATTTATCTTTATCATCAGGAATTACTGGAATTGTCCCGACCCCATTACCTGGAAAACGATAGTTATTTTTACCCTAGATTAAAATATTACTATGATCAAATTGCTAATTTATTCGATCCTGTTATTGACTGTGATCGACTTTTGCCGAAAAGTCGGCATGACTTCTTCATCTGCGGAGACCCAGAACCTCATCCCCAATTCCCCGATAAACGAGTTTTGGGACTCTCAGGACTTCAGAGATTAATTGGGTGTGAATACGAAATTGTCACCGACTCCCCGGTTGTTGTTCGGCGCGCCGACAGGTTGGAAAATACATTAGTCGCCCTTCATGCCCAGCTAGAAATGGCGTTTCCAGGGCAGGGGCACCACTACTTAACATTTCCTGTTAGTTACCTGAACGAACTCATCGGAGAAATCAATTTTTATTCCGAAGGACAAGGCAATCAATCCACGGTTGACACCAGCGAAATTGAGTCCAGGATCGAAAAAAATCTTGACAAAATCGAGGCATTTATGAAAATACGAAGAGAAACCTAATTTGATTTATGCTATAATTAGATGTACCCTATTTTACCGCTATGAATACCATTACCGTTCGGGGCAGAACCTTTGAAGCAAAATATCTGATCGACATCCATCTTTTCAATCTGGTTGAACCTTTTCACTCTAATGGGGGACTAGGGCAGGATAACATCGCCCGCCTGGTGTTAGATCCGATTGTGCAGCGACGGGTAGCCTTTGCGCTCAAGGCTGTTTTCCCCGACCTCACCGACGATTTTGTGATTTACGAAGAAATCATTGTCAACGAGGGAACCAGGGTGAAGGCTCAACTCAATGTCACCTCTGAAGAGCTGTACGAAATCATCACTCAGCTTGGCATTCTGACCCAAGCGGCAGTAGCGGAAGAGAAAAAACGACTACAGGCAGAACAACCTCCCCAGGAAGCCGGGGACGGGGTGGCGATCGTTGCCAGTCCGCCAGAAAACCTTCCCCTTGTCGGGGCGGAATCACCTGTTAACGCAGAACCATTGAAGGAGAATGTTGCTACCCCCGACCCCCTACAAGTCGCCACTGAACTAGAAGAGCAGATCCGCCGATTACAGGAGCAACGGGCTGTAGAACTGGCGAAGGCTGAGGCCGCCGAACGGTCTAATCGGGGCAAGGGATTTATCCCAAGAAAATAAATAAGGGGTTGCCGTGGACAAACTGCTAGAGATTATTGGCAAGGTTGGCGAAAACCTCAATTCCGAGGGACTGAGGCAACAGGTTGGGCAGCTTGGGGAAGTCACTGCCCAACTGCGTCAGCTTAAGCAGGAATACGGCAATTATCAGACCGCTGGGGTTACTGCGGTTAACAACCTGGTTCAACAAAACGAGTCCCTGGCAGCCAGCTTTGGACGAGTCACCGGCCCTGCCGCCCGACTGTTTCAAAACCTTAACGCTATTCGGGGACTGAGGCAAGAATACGGCAGCTTTCGGGGTGCCGCTGTTATGGCGATCCAGTCCCTCGTCGAGCGAAGCGATCGACTCCCTCCCTCCATTCAGAAGGCGATTGGTGGGGTGCGGGCCCTGAATCAAGCCTTTGCTGACAAAACCGGCATCAATGCCCTGGAGGTTTTGGCAAGAAAACTTACGGAGGTCAAGCAAGCTAAGGGGCGTGGTGCCGAGGGGGAGAGCAATGAAAAGGCTAAGCAAGGAAACGAGATTGCGATTGGCGGGTTGGCCCGCCTTGGATTAGCAATCAATGGAGTGCAGGCGGCCTTTTTCGCTGCCCAGGCGGTTGCTGCCCCTTTTTACGACAAATTAATCCAGCAAAACGTCACCCTACAGGAACAACTCCTTTCTACTAAGGCTTCCCTGATCTCGGTCAGTGATGTAATGCAGGGTGGGCAGCGGATCACCGACCCCACCGCCGCCATCAAAGCCATTGGCCCGGAGGTAGACCGGGCAATTGAGCGAATGCGGATTGGGTCACTGGATCTGGTGGGAGTAACCTCCAACCAGCTTGTCCCCATCTTCCAGAACATTGCGGGACAGGCGGCGAATATCGGGGCAAGCCTGGACGAGGTAGCCGATCTAACCCTTTCCACCGCCGCTGCCCTGGGCACCCTCAACATCCCCCTGGAACAGCAACGCCAGGAAATTAGTTCCATCCTTCAGGGGAATATCACTAACGACTCCACCGTTGCCCGTACCCTGGGCATCACCAATCAGATGGTGGCCCAGTGGAAGGCTCAGGGAACCGTTGTTGAGGAGTTAAACAAAAAACTCGCCGCATTTCGGGCCGGAAACGCCCTGGCCGCCCAAACGATCGGAGGGGTTTCTTCCAATATTCAGGAAATCGTGGACATGATCACGATGAAGGCGGGTGCCCCGCTCCTGGATGGAATTACGGCCCAGCTCACCGAAATCTATAACTGGCTGAAGCAAAACCAGGACGAGATCGGGGCTTTTCTGCGGGATGCGGTTTCTTTTGGACAGACCGTAGGGGCGGGAATTAAGTCGATCATAGATTCCCTGGGAGAATTGGCTAATTCCTACGGAGAAATCCTGGGGCCGGTTTTCGACAAGGATGCAGTAGCGGTCATTGACTTGCTCTGGAATTCATTTGCTGTCGGAATCAAGACCGTTATTAAGTTAGCCGACAATCCTATTTTTAAGGGCATCGTAACCGTCATCGCAGCAGCGGCCCAGTCAGTCATTAATATCTCGACTGCAATCAACCAGGCTAGCGGAGGCTACAAGGACGGGGCGGAAGCGGTCAGAATTTACGAGGATCAAACTAAGTCTCTGCAGCAAGAAGCAGAGAAAATGGCAAACGATATTCGGTCGGGGCGTAAGGTCGATGCAGATCGCTACAGAGACCTCATGCTTCGCCTGGAGGGGCACAAAAAAGCCCTGGACAACTCAGGTCTGGCTTACCAGGAACATCGGGACAAGGCTCAAGACCTGTCTGATACCACCGACAAATACCGCAAGGCTCTGGGAAACCTGGGGCCACAGGTCAAGCTGGCGGCCCGTGACCTGAAAGAGATGCTGATGCCTGCGGAGGAGTTGCAGCGCAGGTTACAGCAGTCAGCGGCGGCGGCGAACTCGCTGGAGGTCGCCCTAATCCAGCAGCGAATAAGAGGAAAAATAGGTGACATGGAGCTTGAGCGGGGCCGCACCGAGATTGCCTTACAGGGAGCGCAAGAGCGACTGGAATTGCAGAAAAAATATTTAGACGACTTAAATGCCCTTCCCAAGCCCTACGGCTCCCCCCAGGAACTCAAAGCCCGCAACGACGAGATTTCTAAAGCCACCGAAGCTTACACCAGTGCCCAAAAGGATTACCAGCAAAAAGTCCTGGATGCAATGGTGCAGGCAGAAAAGCAGGCTCAAGAGCGCATCAGTCGCCTGGTAGAAACGGCTGATTTTGCAATCAAGCGATCGGCCTTGATTCGTCGCCAGGCTTTGACCGACCTGGCTTCTCAAGGACTTATCAACGAGCAAGAAAAGGCGGCTGAGTTGGCCAAAATAGAGGCAGATTCAACCGCTCAAACCCTGGAGGTCAAGCGACAGGAATACGAGGAACTTAAGAAGCTCAAGGCTAAGGGCGTGGTCAATGCCAGAGAATTTTTGCAGAAAGAACGGGCATTAATTCTGGAGATTGCCCAACTTGAAATTGACACAGTAGAAAAAAATATCGAAGCAGAGCGGGGGTTACGGGAAGCCGCCCTAAACGCCAGACTTGAGGATGTTAAAAACTATGCGGAGCGAGAAAAACTAGCCCGTCAATTCATGACCGAAAGCCTGGGAAGAGAATTAGAATTACTTGAAAAGAAAAAGGGATTACAGGATTCATTGATTAACCTGGCCACAACACAATTAGAAATCCAGAAAGAGATGGCCAGAAGTCCCCAGGAAGCCCAAAGGATTGAGCAGCAAATCGCCCAAACCCGGCTTAACGGATTAATTCAGGCCCAGGCCCTAGAACGGCAAATCCTCGACCTAAAAATTCAGCAGCAGCGAGTTCAGTTAGAGATCGGCGCAATCGACGCTGCCAGCGAGTTTGCCTCTGCTGTTGCCAATCTCGAAAAAATTAAAGCAGACAAAACTTCCACCAAAGCTCAAGTTATTGCCGCCGAATTGCAGGTTTTGGCAACGGAGAAAAAATTGGAAGGATTGCAAAAACAAATCGGACTAAACGAGGAGCTAAGTAAGATTGAGAGGCAAAAACAGGCTAGTGATCAACAATCAGACCTGATCAAGGCTCAGTCTGCTGCCAGAGGACAAAACGCAGGTGGCCTTACCTTCTCAAGAGGGGGTGCTGGAGGAGGGGGTGGGGGTAGCTTTGTGTTTGGCCCCGGTACTGGCACTGGCGGCGGAACCGGACTTAGTTTTTCCAGTAGTCCAGTTACGACCATTCCCCAGTCGGCTCAACCGACCCAGGCAACTCAGTCCACCCAAGCCAATCCATTGCCCGTAATTCTTGAAAAACTGTTGGGAGAGGTCAAGGGCATTCAGTCCCAAATTGGGAAAATGTCTGGAATTCTGGTTTCGGGAAGCAAAGGGGGCAATACCTATAACAACAACAGTCAAATTAAGGTCGAATCCCCCAGTTTTTCAGCCCTTGATTTTTTAGGAATTTAGATGGACGCACTGGATCTTTATAAACAGGAGAGAACCCTAAAGGGAATTCAGCAGATTCAGTCAGATCGATCCAGGCAGATTCGATCTGGAACCCTATCGGATGTTCCGGCAGCGGCAACTATTGTTTCTAGCGGAATTGTGGAAGGCGGCCCGGTTGTAATTTCCGAGGAAGGGGGGCTTATTGAAGCGGAGGGGACTGAATATCTTCAACCTCCAAAACCAGAGTCAGCGGTTCCCAGAAAACTTCGTGTTAAGACGCTGCACAGTGTTGAGGACGAAGTAAATAACACGCGGAAGTTTTATGTGGGGGGAGATCGACTCACCCCCCTAGAAATCTTTGAACTTCCCTTGGAGGTAGAGGATCGCCCCTCATCTCCAGACTACAGATTTGAGGTCAAATTTACGAACACTGGATACAAGCGGGGGGACTGGCTTGTTGCTCTCAAGGATCTTGAGGAAAATGTCTCGTATCACATCAAAGGAATCGGCCCCTCTTTTGAAGTTCAAGCCTTAACTTTCGGGGACAAGTGGGACTCGCTTTTCCCTGTGAATTGGGGATTTTGGACAACTCGATACAGGGGGGCCTATACCTGGAGCCTGCCATTTAACTATTTGAGCCTGAGTAACGGGGAGACAACCGCTATTGCTAATTACTCTGGAGCAATCCTTGTTAGCGGAACGTGGGAGCAGACTCGCTCAATCTCCGGGAATATTAACGACGGAGTGACGATGGACTTTCGCCAAGCATTAGAGGCCGAAGCTACCCATCACGAATATGTTTATCAAAATGATGAGTTAATCGAAGCGGGGGAAACCACCACAACAGAAACCGCCAGCCAGGAAGAGGATTTATTTCATATTTTTGACACAGACCCCCTCGCTTCATCTGGGAGTGTTTTGCTTACCGCAACTTGGAGCAGTCCGAGATTGCGATACCTTAATACCTGGAATCAAAATAGCTGCATTAGTCCAAGTGGATTGCTGGCCGAAAGCACGTATTTCTTTGAAGATCGCAGCATCGTTCTTGACAATCCATTAAGCGGATCTTATTCGCTTGCTCCTGCCCCCTTCACCTATCGATTTCCTTTTTATGGCCCAGTGTATGCTGACGCAAATTTCGACACCCAGGTACTAATCAATGCCGATCGCTTGCAGGACACCAACAGGCTTTTTGCTCTACCAGTGATTTGCAGCCGGGAACTTGGAATTTGGCGCAAATTTCGCCAGGATGAGCGAATCTGGGATTTTCAGGCTCTCAATTCCGAGGAGGAAGCCCAGCAGGGACACCGCAGAACAATCCGTGAAAGCACGTACTTCTTTGAAGAGCAACAAATCGAGCTAGCCGATAGTGTGGCAACGAATACTCAGACTGGAACCAGGGAATTTATCGTTGATTATCGACATAGTATGGTCGGGGAAAAGGTTTTCGGTTACGTGAGCCAAGCCGCAGACCCCCTGTTTTTTACTCAACAGGAGTCGGGAATCTTTGATATTATTAGTGTTGAGGACGGAGTCCTGGATAAACGCTCACAAACCAGGGCAAGAATTTTTTCGATTCAAGTTGTAGACCCGGAAAAAGTTGAGTTACACGGAGTTAGTTATTACCCATGAACAGCCGCTTAGCTCAATTCTTGAAAGACGAAAGAGTTGCCACCCTGAAGAGATTCCAGCCCAAGCAAATGGTCACTGGGGTTGTAGTGTCCCGTGGGCCGTTACAAGTGGACATTGGCGGGGGCGGGGCGATTTCTCCGGTTGATTTGGGTGGCTCTTATTATCAGGGACAAAGTGTACTGATTAGGTGGGCCGATGGAATTCCCTACGCAAAAGCCAGGGAGGGAACCCTGTGATCGACCTGGTAGCCATTCCGATTAGGGTTACGATTTTTATTGGGGATTCTGGTAGTCCCCTGAATGTTAGTGCGGCGATCGATGAATCGGGACTTGAAATCAGCCAAAGCCCCTTGCAGTTTGAACAAACAATTATTCACAGGGTTGAGTTTACACTGCTGGACAAATTATCGGAATCAATTGACCCAGAAGAAAACCTGCAGCGATGGATGCCTGATAACAAAGTAAAGGTTGAGGTCTGGGACAGGGCTACTGAAGCCTGGGTTGATCCACCATTCGGGGGTTTAACCCGTATTTTGGAATTCCAGGCAGATGACGGCAGCGACGAAGCGGGGCGGTATGCGGGACGGGGGCGATCGCTGAGGCTTGTCTGTGTTGATTTGATCGGTTCGGTGAGACAGCCTGATTCCCCGGCTGAATTATTAAAAATTCCGGTCGGAACCCCTCGCAATATGGTGACAGAGCTGGAGGCGATGACTGCCTACAAACAGCTTCCCCCTTTTACCCGCCTTCCGGGCGACCTACCCCCTGGAACAGATTTGATTGAGTTAACAGCGGGCCTGTATTACGCGGGCCGGGAAACCCTTTTTGACGCAATTGGGAAATACCTTTGGGCTAATTCAATCGCAGACAAAACTATTGTTGGATGGTTCTGTAGTAATTCCGAGCAAATTAGATTCTTCCACGTAAACATTGAAAATCCAGAAGTTATTTATGAAGGAGCAGCCGATAAGTTTAAGCCCCTAAAGGGCGAAAAAATTAAGCTCGTCGGCCAGGTTGAGGGGCGGGCAACTTTTAGTACCTCAATTCCAGTGGTAGCACCCCCGTCAACTTTTTCAGAAAACAAAGACAGCCAGGGAAATGTGATTTCCCGAACGATTACCCAGGTTATTGATTCGGGTAATTCAGTTTCAATAGAAACCCAAACAGAATCCCAGGCCCAAAGTGTTTTTCGGGATGACCCCGACTATGCTGGAAACACAAGCTTGGTGTTTTCCGAAAGCAAGATTGACAAAACCTTCTACGGAGCAAATGGTGGGCAGGTTGCTTCTGAAATAATAAAAATAATGCCTTCGGGAAGGATCAACCCTGCCGAGCTTCCTGAAAATAAAACGATCCGTCGCACCGCAATCCAGGAGCGAACGGATTTTAGTTATACTCCGAGCGGAAACAGGGTTGAAATTGCAAACGCTCGAAAAGCGGCGGCGGCCTTGTTGGATAATCCCGGAGACAATCCCTATGCACTGCTACCGGACAAAACAGAGACAAACCTGTGGCAGCGTCGGGGAGGAAGTTATGTCCACAGCCGCACCCTGGCGAATTTTGCCAACCCTAGCCAGAGTGATCCATCCGATCCCGACAGTCCTGCTCCACCAGCGCAACGATTTAAGGAAGGAAACGCCGCAAAGAAGCAGGTTACATTAAAAGCTAGGGTGCCCGTCAGATATACGGCTCAACAATTACAACCCCGTCGCACACTCCCAATTGAGTATGGCCAATACTGCCTGTCGATGGAATCCTTAAACCGAATTACCTATATTGAAGCGGCTTTAATCGCAGGGGCGTTTTGGGCCAGAGAAATTAGAATTCCTGTCCCGGTTGGTGCGGAATGGAAGCCGGGTCGAGCGGCGAAGATTATTCGGGGTAACAAAACCTATCTCTACCTCTGTTCTGGGGTCGTTCTGAAATTTTTGAAAACAACCGCTTACGCCGAGTTTATTGGGCGATTTTTAGGGGTGTTTAACAACAACCAAATCCAGCCCCCCCTTAAACGCGATTCCCGCTATTGGACGATTGGCGGAGATTCTTTATTTATTGATGGCGACCAAATTTATCAGGAGATCCCCTAACAATGCCTACCCCTATCGAAATCACCGACGATTCCCTATTGGTTGCCGAAGCGGAACCCACAGACCGAATTCCTGCTTCTAGAAGTGGCCAGCCCGTTGTCCTGACCGCCGCTCAGATAATTGAAAATATTCAGCAAAACGTGGTTAAGTTGGCCCGTGCGCCAATCGTCACCACCAACCCCAGTAGCCCACCGGAAGCAAGTCGTGATTTGTTAGCCCAGATTAACGCCAATTCTCCCTTGAGGCGCGTTTTCTGGGTAGCCAATGGAACGCAGGCCGAAAACTGGACGGCTGTGGGGTTTGTCCCGGCTGTTGTCACCGCAAGCCCGAAAGGGAATGTCATCCCCGCCTTTACTGGGGAGCAACTGATTCAAATTTCTCCCACCCCAGAAAGACGAATCATCTGGTTAGCAACCGGGGCAACAAATAACGATTGGGTGGCGATTTCTGGGACAACTGTTCTTGCCACATCTTCCCCGCTAAACTCCTTGACCCCGGAATTCGTGGGACAACAATTGCTGGTGACAACCACCCCCGAAAAATTCTTTATTGCTAAGGGGGCAACTTCCGCTGACTGGGTAGAGGTCGCGGGTAGCAGCCCTGGGGGTGGGGGAGGTGGGAGCGATCCACAGTTTGCCCAAGTTATTTTATTGGCATCTCTTGCCGGGGCAAACGGTAGCAGCACGTTCACCGATGAAAGCCCCCTTGAGGGAACCCTGACCCCTGTTGGTGGGATAGAAATCTCTTCGGCCCAGAGTGTGCTGGATTATCCTGGAAGCCTGATTTGTGGCAACGACACTAGTTATGTTGAGCGGCCCTGGGCCGACGATCTTAACCTGGGATCTGGGGACTGGACAATCGAGTTTTGGGCCTATCTCCCATCGTTTGGGGGTTGTCAAGTTTTGGCTTTTATCGACACTGACGGGGGCATAACACCCACCGCAGGTTGGTTTATCGAAATTCTCGAAAACGAGGCAGTTTCTCTCAGGTTCCAGGCAGTTCTTGTTGATGACGAGGTATTATCTGAGTTTTTCTATGGAGTCGCTTTCTGGGGTGAGTTTAATTACTATGCGCTTGTCAAATCCGGCACAACACTCACAATTTATGTAAACGGGGCAAGTGCTGGTACGGCCACTATTTCCCAAGGAATCAAGGCTCTGCCCAGTGGCGGTAACGGGCTTGTAATTGGCCGCGCCCCCAACAGACCAGGCGCAACACCGGACACCCATATTCAGGAGATCCGGGTAACAAAGGTGGCCCGCACGATTACATCAACCCCAACACAGCCTTTTCCCAGGAGCTAACTAAGCCATGTCCAGTCCCTACGATCTTTTTCCGATTGGATTAACACAAACCCTTTCAATCGGATCGTTCAGTTTAACCTTGTCTGCCCAAAATTACGACTTCCTGGAATCCGACGATTTGCGGTTCGGCTATTGGCGAGAGGACGATCCAACCCAGGAGCAATCGGTTTTATATAGCTTATTGGGAGCCGCAGTTTTGAACGGAACCAGCTACGAACAAAAACAAAAATTCAGGTGGAAGCTTCTACTAGAGCGTTCTAAGCTTTTAACCCTGCAGTTAATTGCAAAGGAGCAGGAAAACCGGATTCAAAATAGCCAGGCCAATCCTGGCATTACCCTGGTTGATCAACGGATTGCCATGATTGAGCCTGCCCCCCAAACCCGCCAGCGTCAGGGAGCCGTAATAACCGATCCCGCCCCCATTTCGGGTAGTGTCCAGTATTGGCCCGTGTTCTCTGTCAAACTAAATACCTCTGGGCAGTGGTGGAGCTTTAAGGGAATGGCAGACAAGGATAACGGGGACGGAATTCAACCCCTGTATACCGTTGATCTGGCGGGGGTAGAACTGGATCTGTTGCCACCTTAGCTTCAAAATCGCGAGAAATAAATAATAGAATATTGCGATTTTTTTGATTTATGCTATATTTATAGTATGGCAAGGGGAAAGATGGCGGCAAACACCGATTAATCGTCTTCTATTGCGATTTCACTTATTCTATACAATCATCATGAAAACAGCGACCGACAAAGCAACTGACAATAACTTAACCGTTGATCCAACACTGAATCCGACACTAAACCCAACCATCGATCTTTCGCAATTCGACACCGCCGAATTCCTGCCCGAAACCGAAGCCCTTCCCTGGATTCAGATTCTCAATAAGCAAGCCCGTGCCGAGAAAGCCGGTCTCTTTATTTCTCAAGATTGCTGCGATCAGTGTGGCATGGATACCGATGCCCTGCAAAAGGCGGGTTGGACACCATTTACCGCTGAATTTAGTTCCGGCGAAACCGCTGATGGCTTCCGTACCCTCAACCCCCGCATGATTGTGGTTCGTTCTGGCGATCTTCTTATGTATGAAGAAACCGGCGACCTGATTGGGCGATTCAAAAAAGAGGTCTACGAATCTCCCAAGAAAATTATTCTTAAAACGCCCCACCTTATTTACTTGGTCAGTGAAGCGGGCGACCTGCTTCACACCTCCCCGATTCAATTCACCACCAGGGGCAGTTTTGGGGCTAGCTTTGGCGAACACCTGAAGAAATTCAAGCGAGAGGTCGATAAGGCTACCGGCAAAAAACGCGGGCCCCGCTTTTACGCTCTGTGCGTGTTCAGCTTCCAAACCCGCCCCGAAGAAAAAGGGCAAAAGCCCAATACGTCCTGGGCCACCAGCGTTTTTGCCCATGATGCTGTTACCGAAGACACCTTGGGGTCACACTTCCTCGGCACCGTGCCCGACATCTGCGACAAGTTACTGGAAACCTTCGACCAGTACGAAGAATTTGGCACTGCCAAAACCCTAAAACAGCGGCTTCTGGAGCGCAACAAGGAAGACGAGGAGGAAGGCGGTATCCCTGCCCTGAGCAGCCTGGAATCCCGGATTACCGGCACCACTGTCTGGAAAAAATACGAAGAAGCTCTGGATACCCGTGCCGATACCCTGGACAAGGTGGATTCCATGGTTACTTGGATTCAAGCCCCCAACCAGTGGGCCCAGTTCCCCCACGACGATGACAGCTTGCTTCGCAACCTGATTAACCAACGGGCAGATCAGCGTCGTGTGGTACTAATGGGCGGCACCCCTGGGGACGACACTCCCGACTGGTAAAAGTTTCGATCTCACACCTGCTGGGGGCGGCGATCGCCCCCTTTCTTCCTACGAGCATTTTTAATCATGGAACCCAATCAATCTCATCCTGAGCCAACGCCCGAAAAAGAGGCCAAATTAAGGGAAATCTGGTCAAATTGCGCTGCATTGGTTTACCAGGCTGACCAGCTTTCTCAGCAATTAAACGACGTTCTTTTGGCTGGGCAGGAACAGCTAAACCTGTTGTACTCCGTCAAAGACCATGCCGAATGCTTTGGTTGTCAAACCGTTAAGGCGGTTAACCAGGCTTGGTTTACCGTCGCCACCGACCTGATTGCTAAGCTGCGGGACGGCTTTACCTGTCGCGGCTATGGCATGGTTATGTCCGAGCGGGGTGCCAAAGTTATGGCCGAACGTGCAGCAAATCAAGACCCATCCGACCAACCCCCAACCCCCTGGTAATCGCCATGCAAGAAAGTCTGCTCGTTCAAATGCCGGACGGCACCACCTTGGGGCTAGCCGCCTGTGTTTGTGGGGATTGTGGAACGGGGTGGTGGATGCCCGTCAAACAACCTGCCGTCAATCCGCTTTTCTGTCCCCGCTGTGGCATTCACCTGGGGCGGGAAGCTTCTCAGAAACCCATGCGAAACTTCAAGGATTTAATAAGGAAACAGTAATGCACCGCCGCGACCTAGACGTTTTTTGTCAAGTCTCCCGTGTTCCCGCGAAAGAAATAGCAAAAGCGTGGATCGCTGATTACCAGGCCGAAAACGAATGCGACTACTGGAAGGCCCTGGAAGCCTGGAACCAGTTTATCAACACTCCCCTGGTCAAAATACACGAAGCGTTATTTGAGGCAGGCTGGGCCCTTTACCGCTTCACCCATCCCATTATTTCAATTCGTGTAAGACCGGAAAAATATTGCTGCAATCGCCGCAGTCTGCGGTTCTGGATCAAGTTTGATGACTTCACCAAGCCCGCAGATGCCGTTCATGATGGTGAAGTCAATACTCCCTACTTGAATGGTGAAATTACCTTTCCTGGCGGCTACCCCGGCTTTAAGTTTCGGGCTGGCGGTTGGGGAGAAGACGATGATTTCAGCCTTTATCTGGGCATTGGTATCCTGAATTTTCATTTTGGTTTTGAAAACTTTCTGCCCCGAAAATGGCTCCCAAAATTTCGGCGGGAGCTGGGGATTCAGTGGTTCCATGAGTTCATCTGGATCGATCTCTGGTCAACCGAACAGATTTGCGGCGACGAGCCGGATAACAAACCCTGGCAGGATATTTCAATCTGTCCCCCAGACCGCTTATTTGGGCCAATGAAATACGAGTCCACTGTAGTCGAGGAGCGGGAATTATTGATTTGTATGCCCGAAAAAGTTTACCGGGCGCAGGCACAGCTTACCGACGACACCTGGAAGCGGCCCCGCCTGCCCTGGAGAAGGGTAGTGCGTCGGGCCCATGTTGAAATACCAGAAGGAATACCCTTCCCCGGCAAAGGGGAAAATGACTGGGATTGTGACGACGATGCCCAGTATGGCGCAACCCTGCCCGCCGAATCCCTGGAGGAAGCTGAAACTTTAATTCGTCAGAATATCTTGGAAATGCGGCAAGAGCGGGGTGGGAGAAATTGGATGCCGGAAGGAGGTTGGAAATGAAAATACAGATAGAAATTCCAGACGAATTACATCCGACCAATCAAAAACTAATCATCGAATTTGCCCAAGCAATGGCCGAAAAGTTGCGCCAAGGGGAAATTAAGCGTGGTGCCTTACTGTGGCTAGGTTGGTCGCCAAGTGAAATGATCCAGGCAATTCGTCATCACATTGGCAAAGGCGACTTCAGAGATGTAGCCAACATTGCCGCATTCCTGTGGTGGAAAACCCAGCGCAAAGGTGAAAATTAGCCGTGAAAAACACCAACAGTATTATCTATGACGTAGAAACCAAACGCCCCTGGCCTTCCCGTGATTGTACCCCTGAAACTTTCCCGAATGTCGAGTTTTGCCAGGGAGCAGGCGACCACACCGGAATGGGAATTGCCTGCATTTGTGCCTACGATTTTCTCACCGACACCTATCATGTTTTCCTGGAAGACAACCTGAAAGACTTCCAAAAATTAGTTGACCGAGCCGACCATATTCTTGGCTTTAATTCTAAAGCCTTTGACGACAAGGTGTGTTGGGGAAATGGGATCGGCGTAAATACTACCCTGGATGTCATGGAAGAGGTTCGCCACGCTTCCGGTCAGCCACGCCAATACACCAGAGGCATCACCAAAAAAGGCTACAACGTCGATAATATCGCCCAGGTTAACTTCGGCATCAGCAAAACCGAAGCGTCGGCCATGGCCCCTATTCTGTGGCAACGGGGGGAGTATGGGCGAGTGGTTAGCTATTGCCTGTATGATGTGAAGCTGGAAAAGATGATTTGGGAGCGACTGGTGCTGGGCGAATTAATTGACCCCGTAACCCACCACATCCTGACCTATGAGCCAGCCTGGGGACAACCGAAATCCAGGGCTGTTGAGATTGATCCGTTGCCTGTTTAGGTGAAGCAAAATGAAAATTATATTTCCAATGATTAACCGCCGCAATAATTATGCGACAGAAGGTGATTCTCGGTTTACGTTTTTCAGATGCCAGTCCGACAATTTTTCGTATGGAAAAGGCTGGAAATTTTCTTTATCTTTGCATCCGTATTTATTTTCCTGGTGGTCATCATGGAGAGAGCTTCGGCTAACAATTTTGGGATTAAATATACACTTCCGAAGAGTCTAATGGAGCCAATTTATCGGGATTATTGCTGCAAACTCAGCTCAAAAAAACTGCACTCGCCTGTTGCAAGCTTTAGTCGTTTCTGGGGGTACGATTACCTCTACCTTTACCCTCAATAATGGCTTTACTGAAGCCTCTGTACACCACTGGGAAATGTTTTTTCGGCTTAAGTTTTTGAACCAAGAACGATTAGACAAATTTCATGAATCAGGACTAACAACAACCAAGCCAGAAAGGGTTGTGGCTTGCCGGTCAGAAGCAGAAATTAATGAATAAGTGAATTTCCAAAACCATGCTAGATAAAAAGGGCCTGACAAAATTAGTTGAAGAATGCGGCGAGTTGATTCAAGTTGCCGCAAAGAAAATGAATCGAATGGATTCCGATTTTCACTGGGATAACGCGGGTTCATTGGCAACACGGCTAGAAGAAGAAATGGGCGACGTACTGGCCGCGATTGAGGTTGTGACCGAAAACCTTAAGCTAGGCCCCACTGCAATTCTGGAGCGCAAAAAACAAAAAGTGGCATTGTTTCGGTCGTGGATGCACGAAGACGACACAACCGTTAATGAGCTATCAAATTATGAACCAACCCGAAATTCTTGACCTCGAAATATCCGACGAGGAGTACATAGAACTTGTCAACCAGGGCCGCGACCCCGTACTCGAAAAACTGTACGAGTGGCAATTGGAACGGCTTCAGTCGGCACGAAGGTCGCAACCTGGATCTCAGAAAAGCCCAGCTATTTTTTCTGGAAAACACTCTCAGAAAAAACAGGTTTCTATCCATGCCAAAAACTGGCTGCTTTCTTGTTTTGACCGATATTACAATGGCTAAAATCACGGCTCCCGCCCTACGGTACATCGGCGGCAAATGGATTCTGGGAAAGTGGATTATCCCGTTTTTCCCGCCCCACACAACCTACTGTGAGCCTTACGGGGGCGCATTTTCCGTCGGACTCCAGAAAGACCCGGTGCGGCATGAAATCTATAACGATACAAACCTGGATGCCGTTAACTTCTGGCGGCAGCTCAAAGACAATACCCAGCAACTTGTTGAAGCAATCAAGGCAGCTCCCCGCACCCGCGAGTTCTACGAACTCTGTAAGACTGGCACCCCTTCCAGCGAATTAGAGTGGGCCGTCTGGTTTTACGTCCATGCCAAGCTCAGCTACACCGGGGCAGGGGGGCGATGGGATGGGGGGACTTCGGAGCAGCGGTTGGCCCGGTCTTCTGTCCATAAAAATGACCACCTCTGGGCGATCGCTGAACGTATGGCAGATGTCAGGGTGTGGTCGGTGCCTGCCCTGGATTGCATTGACCTGGTGGATGGGCCGGACACGCTATTCTATTGCCTCGCGGCTGGAACCCCCATAAGGCTTGCCTCGGAAAAATTTATCCCCATCGAAAAAGTACAAGAAGGAGATATTGTTGCCCCAGGAAGGACAGTAAAATCGGTTTTCAGTCGGGAATATAACGGATCGATTCTTGAATTTTCTATTCAAGGAATGCCAGACAATCTTCGCGTAACACCAGAGCATCGAATCCCAAGAATTCCAGCCAAACCTCAAGATTTGCGCCAAGAAAAACGCAGTCATGATGAGCTATGGTCACAAGTTGAGGTCGCAAATGCCTCGGAGATAAAGGTAGGAGACCTTCTGCTTGTTCCTCTCGGTGGAGTAGAGGAAAAAACATTCTTAAACTTCAGGGACACCCCAAGATTAAACGGGAAAAGAAGAAAAGATGTTTTCTTTTCTGACTGTCCAGAGCTATATCGTTTTATTGGTTATTACGCAGCAGAGGGGCACCTACAAAAAACAAATGGTTACAACACCTGCGTTGTTCTCAGCTTTGGAACCCACGAAAAAGATACATGGGTTAAAGACGCTGCACGGTGCATTGAAACCTGCTTTGGTATTAAGCCCCTCGTAAAACCTGGCCCAACTCCATCGGTAACTCAAGTCGTCATTTACTCTTCATCAATAGCTGACTTTGTGAGTGAATTAATTCCGGGACTGCAACCAAGGCGAATGCTTTCTGAAGATTTGATGAGGTTTCCAGTTGAATTGCAAAAAGAAATTCTTATCGGATGGCTCAGGGGGGATGGTGGACTAGAGATCAGAACCCGGAACAGGGTCAGGCTACTTGGAACAAGTTCTAGCGAAAAACTTGCTCGTCAAATGTTTACCATTGCTCTTAGGTGTCGGCTAAGACCGTCGTTCAAATATCGTCAAAACAATCATGATGTATATTTTGCGGCAGAAGATATTGAATGTTTGGGGTGGAAAACGCCCTGCAAACGATTTAGGTCAAGTCGCAAAATAATCAACAACCATTTACTCGTAAGGGTTAAGTCAGTAACAAGTAAGCCCTATTCTGGCAAGGTATATGACCTTGATGTTGACGGAGATGATCTTTTTGCCGCGCCCTATGTCTTGGTTCATAATTGTGACCCTCCCTACTTGCACAGCACCAGGGGCAGCAAGGACAGCCGCCACAAAGACCCCGAAGATTGCCTACCCCGCCGCCAATACCGGCATGAAATGACCGAGGACGACCATCGCCAGCTTCTTGACCGGCTGCTGTGCCTCCAGGGGAAAGCAATTATCAGTGGTTACGACAGCCCACTGTATGAAGAAAAACTGGAAAACAATGGCTGGCGAAAAGTCAGCAAAAAGTTAACCACCAGTGCCCGGATTCAGTCTCAGGAAACCCTGTGGCTGTCCCCATCTATAAAATACTAAGGAGGAATCCATGACCGAAGCTCAAGCCGTCTACAACTCTCGCCCAGAACTAGCCCCCCTGCCGGATGCCATCAAAATCCTGGCCGCTATACACCAGAAAACCCGGATTCAAATTGCCTTTGAGATTCTGTCGGAAGTGATGCAGACAGAGCCGGATTATGCCTGGAGTTGGCAGTGCAACCTTGCCATGATGGCCCACGATGCCGGGGCACCCGCCAGAGAGGCCAATATTCGAGCAGCAGACCTAATACATTCTTTCTTCAAGGTCGATGTCAAATCCACCCGTTTTTACCAGGATTTAATGGCTGAAGCCGCTCCAGGTACTTATACCTTTGAGCAAAAGCAATTAGCCGAACTCAAAGAAGCGACCGGCGACCTGATCGCTGTCGTCGCGGACTTAGCGGTAGATCACCCCGACATCGACCTCTCTAACTTAAATCAGGTTATCAGCACCTTCCAGGAAGCCTGGCATCATCCCGGCGAACTCCGACCCAAAGCTGTCCCCGTCTCCGTCTAAAGCGGTTTCGCTTATTTTTTGCCCCCTGGATCACAGGGGGCTATTAATTATATCTTTAGAATAGTATTGTTAATATTTCTGTGCGATACTTGAAGCCATCACTCCCCGGAGACGGTGATGCAATCTACTCCATCCCCCCAGCCCCAGATCGAAGTTGCGCCCAGCCCCATGCTTGAGCGGGCGGTTGACAAATTAGTTGATAACGCGATTGATCAAATCTCCCTCCTGGGACTGGGAATCAGTATTTTTTTGGTCAGTTTTCTGCTGGGAAGGCTGCAAGCCTTTGTTGATGGCGCAACTGAAAGAATTCTGGACAAAAGCGTTGACCACGACCTGGAAGTTAACACCTTGCTAGCACGACTGGGGGCTTACGCCGAATGTGACCGTCCCCTAATCGGAATGATTTCTAACGGGAAAAAATTCTTCAACCGCTGGCCCCTCAAAACAATGACGATTACCCACGAAATGCCCGCCCCCGGCATCGCCAGGATTGGGCGACAAATTGGGACGGTGCCTGTCTCCCTAATTGCGGAAGACATAAAGCTACTAATGGAGACAAAGAAATACTATCTCCGGGTCTGTGCGTGTGACGATCTCCCTGAAAGCTGTACCGGACACATGGCTTCCATTGGGGTGCGGTGTATGCTAAATCGGCTGATCGAGAAAAAAGGAATACCTTGCGCCATTATTAGCTTGCAGTATTGCGATCGCTGGCTGACCGAGGAAGAGGCAGACGCAATCATTAACGACCCAGATATTCGGGAAACAACCGAACACCTGTATCATGTAATTACAGCCCATACCACATTCCGATCTCGACTGATGACGGTCGCCACAGAAGTCTTCAAGCCTATCAGTACCCTGCTTCCCAGGGGGCACAGGGAATAACTAGATCATTTTTAAGACATCCCGCCTTAAAACATCCAGAACCCTTGCCCCGCAAGGGTTTCTTTTATGTGATGATCCAGTTCACCAGGGTCCGCACGCCATAACCTGTGGCCCCGGCATTGTTATAGCCGTTTTCCTTATCGGCCCAGACAGGACCAGCCACATCCAGGTGGGCCCAGGGCGTTTCTTTAACAAACTGCTTCAGGAAGAGAGCGGCCGTAATCGAACCACCGGCCCGGGGACCCGTATTCTTCATGTCGGCAATTGGAGATTTCATACCTTCAAAATATTTTTCTTCCATGGGCATGCGCCAGAGTTTCTCGCCAGAGTGATCTGCCGCTTGCAGAATTTGCGCTGCTAGAGCATCATCGGAGGACCACAGGCCAGCAATGTCATCCCCCAGGGCAACAATGCAGGCTCCCGTCAGGGTGGCCAGATCCACCAGGGCATCGACCCCCAGTTTTTCAGCAAACACCAGGGCATCGGCTAAGGTCAGGCGGCCTTCCGCATCAGTGTTATTAACTTCAATGGTTTTGCCATTAGCAGCGGTGAGAATATCCCCAGGGCGCATGGCCCGCCCACTGATCATGTTTTCAGTTGCGGCAACAATAAAATGGACTTCCACATCGGGTTTAAGCTGGCCGATCACTTTGGCAGATCCCAGGGTGGCGGCAGAACCGGCCATATCCATTTTCATGGTTTCAATCCCACTGCCCCCGGTCTTCAGATTTAAGCCCCCGGAATCAAAGGTCAGCCCTTTGCCAATGATCGCCAGTTTGCGTCGGGGTGTACCGCTGGGACGATAGGTGAGGTGAATAAATTGGGGCGGTAAATCAGAGGCTTTGGCAACCCCCAGAAAAGCTCCCATCCCCAGGGCTTCACATTCAGCTTGGCCCAGCACTTCAACGTCCAGTCCATACTCCTGGGCCAGGTCTCTAGCGGTTTCGGCCAGGGTGACCGGAGTAACCACATTGGCTGGGGCCGCAACCAATTCCCGCGCCAGAACCACACCCCCACAAATGAGTTGGGCCCGCTCGATCGCTGAGGTTTGATCCCCAAGCCCTAAAAGCTGAATCTGTTCCGGGGCATGGTTATCATTATTGTCTTCAGAGTTGGACTTGAAGCGGTGATCCTGATGGAGGGCCAGTTCAACCCCCTCAGCGATCGCCTGGGTGGTGCTGGTGGGATCATTGTTCCAGAGCGGCAAACTAATCCCCAGGGTTTTACCTTTCTCTTTCTTGGCACTACGGGCGATCGTGGCTGCGGTGCGGCGTAAGGTGTCTAACTTAAAGTCTTCGGCTTTGCCCAGACCCAGAATCATGATTTTGCGGATCGGATTTTTGCTACTGATGCGGGCGATCGCACTTTTGCCAGCTTTACCTTTGAACTCGGTTTCGGCAATCAGCTCCTGGAGAATCCCGTCCAGCTTTTGATCCAGTTCAGCCAGGGAACCGCTCAGTTCCACCTGATCCTCAAAAAAGCCCAGGGCCAGCAAATCCCCTGACCAGTCCGTTGCCGTCGTTGTGGTTGTGCGAATATCCATCCTGCCTCTTTGAATACGGTTTTGTCCTTTCTCCAGTATTTACCAAATATTGGGACGAAACCAAGGGTCAGGGATAGAGAGGCTCATTTATAACCCACTAATCCTAAACACATTTCTCAGAAACTCTCTTTCACTGCTATCTAGCTTTACCCTGCCGGGTTGATCGAGTCGTGTTTGGGGGCGGAAATCCTTGAGGCTGTCTTCGGATTGGGATTGGACGTTTTTGTCGGCTTCCATAATCACCTTCCTTCTAAATTGATGATCTACAAATTAGAGGAAAGTTGTGTCAACCCTGTCATCGGGACGTGTCAGCCCTGCACCAATAAAGTCAAAATTAGCTCCTCCTGCCCAGCCTGTTCTGTCTCATCGTTCTGGATCAGGGATACGTTCGTAGGAGTCAACCACCAAGCGCATATTTTCGATCATCAGATTCCGCAGATCGACGGTGAGGGGAGCCATCCCTTGAGGGCCAAACCAGCGATCGAAAAGCTCCAGATTTGGCTTTTTCTGATTCAACAATCCCTGCATGAACCGAATCAGGGAGTAGTTCACCGTATCTCGGAAGGTGGAGTTATTTTCCGGCAGCATACAGGCAACACCTTCATTGGAATAGGGATGGGAGGCGATCTGAAAAGTTTTATCATTTCTGGTTCTAAATAGCCAATCTTCCAGCAGGACATCGTCATCGGCAAAGGCATCAATCTGGCCCGCCTGGATCGCCTGGTAAGCCTTGTTCCGATCCTGGAAAAGCAGGATTTGGGCCTGGGGCTGGGCTTTACGCAGGGCTACTTCCGCTGTGGTGCCGGGCAGGACTCCAATTCGTTTGCCGACCAATGAGGCTGGATCGGAGAGGGGAGAATTACGCTTCACCAGCAGACGAGTCCCCGTGATCGCATAACTGACGGAGAAATCCACATCCGCTTCCCGTTTCCAGGTAAAGCTACTGAAGTCGCAGACAATATCGACGGCCCCCTGCTGTAATTTGGCAATCCGCTCCTGGGGATCGAGGGCAACCAGTTCCAGTTTGATCGGCTGGTTTAACTCTTTGCTCACCTGTTCATTAATCAATTTCAACATTTCAACGGAGTAGCCCGTCAGGTTACCCTGACTATCTCGATAGGCAAAGGGAAATGCATCTTTACTGGTGCCTGCGGTCAGCACCCCCGATTTGACAACTTTTTCCAGAACGGAATGGGCTTGGGCCAACCCCGGACAGGAGAGGAGCAGGAACGTGGCTAAACCCAAACAAGCAAACTTCAGCTGCATAAAACGAGGTATCTACGGACGCGGATACTGGGTTTACTCTGTAGTTGGGCAGGATATTCAAGCTGGCCAGGCATCCCCTAGACTCAATCCAGAAGCAGAAAAAAAGCAGGGCGATCGCTCAGACCCCTTTCAGCCATGCTCCAGCCTCACCGTCAGCCCGGTCTCAGACCTTCCATGCTTGCCTGCCAAGCTTCAGGGGAAAGGGACAGGGAAGGCACAGGTTGACAGAGTTGGGCAATGGTGCTGACCAGAACGGTGGCATCAACCGGCTTGGCCAGATGGATTTCAAACCCAGCTAAGAGGGATTGGGTTTGATCTTCAGGTTTGGCATAGGCAGACAGGGCAATGGCTGGAATATGTCCCCCCCCCTGGGATTCCCAAGCCCGGACCTGGCGGATCAATCCATATCCATCGGAACCTGGCATGGCAATATCACTAACCAGCACATTGGGTCGAATATCCGGCAAAATTTCTATGGCCTCAGCAGCCGAGCCAACCGTAACCACACTTGCACCCGCGTCTTCTAGCAAGGACTGGAGCATCGTTCGGCTGTCTGGATGATCTTCCACCACTAAGACCTGCACCGCCGCCAGAGGAAATAGGGTTAGGTTGCAGGGATGGGGAGGGGCAGGAACCGCAACGGTGGGGGGACCGGAGATCGGCTGGGGTTGAACAGTGGTATCCAGAGGGAGATGGAGGGTAAAGGTGGTGCCCTGACCGCGGCCCTGACTGAATACTTCAATCTGGCCCTGGTGCAGTTCGACCAGTTGCCGCACGATCGCCAGTCCCAGTCCCAATCCTCCCTGGGCACGGGTTGCTGAACCATCCGCCTGCCGGAAGCGATCGAAAACGTGGGGCAGAAATTCAGGACTGATGCCGATGCCCGTGTCAATAATGCTGATTTTGACAAAGCTGGCAGGGACAGAGTGGGTCGTCAAGGAGGATACGGCTGCTGTTTCGCCTCCCGGTTCTACTTTCACCCAAATTTCTCCACCTGCAGGGGTGAACTTGATCGCATTGGTGAGTAAATTCCAGAAAATCTGTCGCAGCCGCACTGGATCGGCATTGACCCACTGAGGTAAAGTATCCAACTGGGTTTGCAGGCGTAATCCTTTCGATTCGGCCAGGGGTTGCATCGACTCGACCAGACTGGTCAGCAGATCGTTCAAATTGAGAGATTGTAGGGACAGGTGGAGTTTACCCTGGGTGAGTTTGGTCATCTCCAGAATGTCGCCGATCAATTGGGCCTGCACTCTGGCATTGCGCTCGATCGTCTGAATCGCCTGCTGGGTGCGTTCGGAACTGAGTTTGCCCCCGATTAATAACTGGGACCAGCCCAGGATGGCATTCAGGGGGGTGCGCAGTTCATGGGAGACGACGGCAATAAATTCATCCTTCATTCGATTTGCCGCTTCCGCCTGTTGCCGGGCCGCCTGGATGCGAAAAATTTCCAGTTGTTGATTCACCAGTTGGCGGGCCTGTTGCTGGACTTCCAGATTTTTGCGGAACAGTTCGACAAAAACCGCAACTTTAGCGATCAGAATTTCGGTATTAATGGGCTTGGATAAACAATCCACCGCACCCAGGGCATAACCGCGTTCACTCAGGAGGTGATTATCACAGGCAGCGGAAAGGAAAATGATCGGGGTATGGCGCGAACGGGGCCGCTGTCGAATCAGTTGAGCCGTTTCAAACCCATTCATCTCCGGCATACTCACATCCAGGAGAATAACGGCAAAATCTTCTTCCAGCAAGTATCGCAGGGCTTCTCTGCCAGAGCGGGCTTTGACTAAACTCAGCCCCGGGCACTGCAGCATGGCTTCCAGGGCAAGCAGATTCTCAGGATAATCATCCACCAATAGAACCTTAACCTGGGATTCACACCCACAAGTTGATTGCATAATTTGCCTCATCCTGAACCGATCTGCCGCCCATCACTACCCGGTTGCCCTGAGGTCAGGCTCAGAACCGCTGACCAGCCTAACCAGGATGATCCTAGGGTTAAGATTATTGAATCTCTATTCACCTGAAGGTATGTCTGTCTGTTTTTGTTCATCTGTCTCAAGATGGAAGACTACAGTGCGACCACCCTATTGGGCCAGCCAGACTCGCAGGAGGGAAAAAAGCTGTTCCGTCTCGATCGGCTTGGCAATATAATCGGAAGCCCCCGCGGCTAAACATTTTTCCCGATCCCCCTGCATGGCTTTTGCAGTAATCGCAACGATCGGGAGCTGGGCAAAGTTCGGTTGCTGCCGAATCGCCCGTATGGTGTCATAACCATCCATTTCCGGCATCATCACATCCATTAGCACAATGTCGATCTCCGGTTCACTCTGGAGTTTCTGGATACCTTCTCGCCCATTTTCGGCGTAGTACACCTGCATTTGCTGCTGTTCCAGAATGCTGGTCAGGGCAAAAATATTCCGCATATCATCATCAACGATCAGCACCTTCTTCTGGGCCAGGAGGGGATCGTTGTGTTGCCATTGCTCCAGTAACAGCCGTTTATCTGCCGTTAAGTTGGACTGCACCCGGTGGAGAAACAGGGTAGTTTCGGCTAACAGTTGTTCCGGCGATCGTGCTTCCCGAATCATCAGGCTATTGCGTAGGCGGTTCAGTTGGGCAGCTTCCTCCACGGTCAATCCCTGGCCGGCATAAATGACGATCGGTAAATGCTGTTGCTGGGATTCCTGCCGCAAGCGCTCAATCAGGACAAAGCCATTCATATCGGGTAAGACGAGATTGAGGACGAGGCAATCAAAATGCTTGGACTCCAGCCTTTCCAGCGCAGCGATCCCACTGCTAACGGTCTCAATCTCCAGATCATTCCCAGCTAGCAGATCGATCAGGCTTAAGCGCTGCAGCTCATCAGCATCAACAATCAGCAATCGCTTCAAGGCCCGTTCGCTAAATTCCCGCAGGCGAGACAGGGCATTCAATAGGTCTTCACTGTCGATCGGTTTTTGCAGATAGGCGATCGCACCCTGCTTCAAACTGCGCTGCTGTTCTTCATTGACAGAAAGAATATGAACTGGAATATGGCGAGTCTCCGGGTTATGCTTCAGTCGATCCAGCACCGTCCAGCCATCCAGACCGGGCAGGAAAATATCCAGCATGATTGCGGAGGGATGATACTTTTGTGCCAGGGCCAGCCCCGTATTGCCGCGCTGAGCCACTAGGGTCTTGAACCCCTGCTGCCGGGCCAGATTAACCAGAATCCGGGCAAAGTTGGGATCGTCTTCAATGATCAACAGGGAGCGGTCCTCGGATTGGAGGTTATCCCGATCATCGGTGATGGTTCGTTCTTGCAGTAACTTGGCTATCTGGGCCGGGCTGCTCACTGTAGAGTTGGAAGGACTGTTAGTCAGAAACACCCCTTCCTCCCGCTCCGGCAGTTCCAGCAGGGGAATCTCTAGCGGTGGTTCACTTCCGGGGGACTCAAGCTGGGGCAGAAAAAGCGTAAACGTACTTCCCCGCCCAACCTGGCTTTCCAGGTGAATTTCTCCCCCCAACAGACGGGCAATTTCTCGGCTGATCGAGAGCCCCAACCCAGTGCCCCCATAGCGGCGGGAGGTGGTGCCATCGACCTGTTGAAAGGCTTCAAAAATAATTCGTTGTTTATCGGGAGGAATGCCAATCCCCGTATCGCTGACCCGAAAGGCAATCACACCCGTTTCTCCCCTGGGGGCAATTTGGACAGCCTGATTCAGGCAAGATTGATCTGAACTCCATCCCGTGGCTGCGGGTTCAACACTTAGACGAACATAGCCCGCTTCGGTAAACTTAAAGGCATTGGCTAGCAGGTTTTTCAGGATCTGACGCAGGCGTTTGGGATCGGTATAAAACCGGTTGGGTAATCGCTCTGAAAAGTGCAATTGAAACTCAAGGGTGCGGTTAATTGCCACTTCCCGGAAACTGCGTTCCAGATCTCGGCTCAGTTCATTAAACGAGAGGGGTTCAATATCAACGGAGATCGTCCCAGACTCAATTTTGGCCAGATCAAGGATGTCATTAATTAATTCCAGCAGATCATTACCTGAGGAAAAGATCGTGGCAGCATACTCCACCTGGCGATCGGTCAGGTTCTGATCCGGGTTATCTGCCAGCAGCTTAGCCAGAATCAGCAGGCTATTCAGGGGGGTGCGGAGTTCGTGGGACATATTGGCCAGGAACTCAGATTTATATTTGGAACTGAGGGAAAGTTGTTCGGCTTTTTCTTCTAGCGATCGGCGGGCTTGCTCAATTTCCTGGTTTTTGCGTTCTACTTCCTGGTTTTGCCGGGCCAGCAATTCCGCCTTTTCCTCCAGTTCAGCATTGGTTTGCTGCAATTGCTCCTGTTGGTTTTTCAGCAAATCTTCTGATGCTTTGAGGGATTGGGCCTGTTGTTCTAAGCGTTGATTTGTGCTGGTCAATTCTTTCTGCCGGGTTTGGAGTTCCTCTGCCAGGGATTGGGATTGTTTCAACAACTCCTCCGTCCGCATACTGGCGGCGATCGTGTTTAAGACAATGGCAATACTCTCCGTCAACTGGTCAAAGAAGGTGAGGTGAATTTCACTAAACAGGCTGAAGGAAGCCAGTTCAATTACAGCGGTAACCTGGCCCTCAAATAGCACCGGCAACACCACCAGATTCAGGGGAACCGATTCCCCCAACCCAGAACTGATTTTGATGTAATCCGATGGCACATGGGTGAGCAGAATCCGCTCTTTTTCCAGGGCGCATTGCCCTACCAGACCTTCCCCCAGGTAGAAGCGATTGGATAAATGCTTGCGCTCACGATAGGCATAGGTGCTGATCAATTTTAGATAGGGCGGATGGGCTTCCCCGGCTTCCATCAGGTAAAAGACCCCCTGCTGGGCAGAGACGAGGGGAGCTAATTCGGACAGGATCAGTTTGGTGACTGCCTCCAGATCCCGCTGCCCCTGTAACATGCGGGTGAATTTAGCCAGGTTGGTCTTCAGCCAGTCCTGTTCCGTATTTTTCTGGGTGGTTTCCCGTAGATTGGCGATCATCTGGTTGATATTGTCCTTCAGGGCCGCAACCTCTCCCTGGGCTTCCACCGTAATCGATCGGGTTAAATCCCCTTTGGTCACGGCTGTTGCCACTTCGGCGATCGCCCGCACCTGGGTAGTGAGATTAGCCGCCAGTTCATTCACATTGTCATTCAAGTCACGCCAGGTTCCCGATGCCCCCGGTACAGCGGATTGTCCCCCCAGTTTGCCTTCAATCCCCACTTCCCGCGCCACCCGCGTCACTTCTGAGGCAAAGGCACTGAGCTGATCCACCATGGTGTTGATCGTGTTTTTCAACTCCAGGATCTCGCCCTTGACATCGACGGTAATTTTCTTGGACAAATCCCCATTGGCAACCGCTGTGGTGACTTCTGCAATATTACGCACCTGAGCGGTCAGGCTCCCTGCCATAAAATTCACACTATCCGTCAGGTCTTTCCAGGTGCCTGCTACGCCCCGCACATCCGCCTGTACCCCCAATTTTCCTTCGGAACCCACCTCCCGCGCCACCCGCGTCACTTCTGAAGCAAAGGAGCTGAGTTGATCGACCATGATGTTGATCGTGTTTTTTAACTCCAGAATTTCGCCCTTGACATCGACAGTAATTTTCTTAGACAGATCCCCATTGGCGATCGCTGTGGTGACTTCTGCAATATTACGCACCTGAGCAGTCAGGCTCCCCGCCATGGAATTGACACTATCCGTCAGGTCTTTCCAGGTGCCTGCCACCCCCGGAACCTGGGCCTGTACCCCCAACTTGCCCTCTGTACCCACTTCCCGCGCCACCCGTGTCACTTCTGAAGCAAAGGAGTTGAGCTGATCCACCATGATGTTGATCGTGTTCTTCAGCTCCAGGATCTCGCCCCGCACATCCACCATGATTTTTTTGGACAGATCTCCATTGGCAACCGCTGTAGTGACTTCCGCAATATTTCGCACCTGAGCGGTCAGATTACCCGCCATGGAATTGACACTATCCGTCAGGTCTTTCCAGGTGCCTGCCACCCCCGGAACCCGAGCCTGCACCCCCAACTTACCCTCTGTACCCACTTCTCGGGCCACCCGCGTCACTTCTGAAGAAAAAGAATTCAGTTGATCCACCATGGTGTTGACAATCCGGGCGGTCTGTAAAAACTCTCCTTGTAGTGGTTTACCGGCAATTTCCGTGGCGATCGTCTGAGACAGATCCCCATAAGCCACCGCCCGAATCACCCGCGTGGTTTCCGCCATCGGTTGCACCAGGTTGGTGATCAGAGTGTTGATCGAATCTTCACAGGCTTTCCAGGCCCCCTTGGCTCCACTAAGGGCAGCCCGCTGGTCAATTTTTCCCTCCTTTCCGACCACGGTGCTGATCCGCTCCAGCTCCGAGACCATCTGCTCATTCATATCAATAATGTCATTGAGGGTATCGGCAATTTTGCCCGCCAGTCCCGTCTGCTCGATCGGCATCCGGGCAGAAAAGTTACCCTTTTTGACTTCATCAAGAATTTGTAAAAGTTGCTTCAGGTCAAGGGAATCGGTATCGTTGGGGGCAGTGGCAGCCGTCATGGTCAGTCAGTCCAGAGGAAGGAACCAGAGCACATCAACTTCCCACGGAAGTCTACGTGGCTCCTCCCGTCAGAATCACTCCGATTTGGCTTCCTGTCCTCAAACTCAGGATACAGGCGGTTACCCAACTAAAGCTATCCTAAGGATGATGACCCTTACCGCGAGTCAGAAAATATACCAGGTCCGCCCATCCACCTCAGTTGCCCTCTAGATTGCAGACGATCACAGCTATTCCTGCACTGGAAGCCCGGCCCTGGTTGCTTGAATGGGGCTGATCAAAACAGGGCTAATCAGATAGAAAATTGAGAGGCGGCACCTGGATAACTGTCTAATGCTATGGCTGGGCTAACCCCAGGGCGGGACGAACGACTGAGCCATGAGAGACAATAGCGCAATCCAGCCCAAACCTGCTGTACAAGCAACCAACACCCGGTACAGAACAGCCCAATCAAGATCAATCCTGTTCTTTCCGCCTCAGTAGAATGGATGCGAACTCGGCTGCCCGGCAAACGAGACCAACCAAAGACCAGCACAGTGGAAAGAATCAACACCGCGATCAGACTGTAGCTCAAGCCAAAGGCCACCCAAGACCCCCGCTCTAACCCTGGCTGTAATCCCGTTAATGCGGTCAAACCAGTCTGGTTGAAAGCTGCGATCGAGGCGGGTAAAGCAACACTGTGATGGAATTGGCTTAACAAATGAGTTCCCAACACAAAAGCAGCCAGCAGAGGGGTGGTGGGTCGATCGCCCATCGGGTTTCACTCCTTAGAATTAGCATTCCTGTATCTTTTAACGAGGGGCAAAACGATTTATGCACGAACTGAACCAGTGGTCTTTGCACGAACCGTGGTGATCGACTCGGCATCCACCCTGGCGATCTAAAAGGGTTTTTTGCTGCTGAAGTTGCTCAAAATCTATCTTCCGGCAGATCAGCGTTCTGCAGCCAATCTAGCCAGCGAGAGAAGCTTACAGCTATGCCATTTGTCTTATGCTTGCGGAATTGCTAGGAAAGAAAGCTATGCCCGCAAGAACAGAAGGTATTGCAGACCGGCTCCGTCGCCTCCGACAGCACCTCGGTTTATCCCAACAGCAACTGGCAATGCAGCTGGGGGTTTCCTTCCGTAGTGTTAATCGCTGGGAAAACGGACACGCTGTTCCCTTACCCCTGGCATTAAAGCAGATTGAGAAGCTGCAACAAGAGCTAGAACTTGAGGCTCAGTTCGTACCCCTGCAAGCTCAAAGCCCAGGGTCAGAAAACGCTTAACAATGCTCAACCCTCAGAAGTTCCCTGATCCCTACACTCCAGCAGAGCCAGATCCCCCCGTCAATGACACCGTTGGGATGATTCTGCAGGGGTCTGATGGCAGCATTCAAGCCTGTAACACGGCAGCAGAATCTATTCTGGGTTTCACCTTTGCTCAAATGCGGGGGTGTCACTACATCGATTGTCCCTGGCAAACGATCCATGCCGATGGTTCCCCTTTTCCCGGCACTGCCCATCCGCCTATGCTGGCTCTGCAAAGCGGACAGCCCGTCACGGGTCAGATCATGGGCATCTATCAACCCAATGGCGATCTGGTCTGGTTGCAAATAGATGCCCAACCCTTATTTCAGGGGCCTGGTTCTGCCCCCTGGGGAGTTGTCACCACCTTTGTGGAGATTACCCAGTCCACCTGTAGCCCCAAGTTCTGCAATCATGGCTGTCTGCTGGCCCAGATGACTGAACGGATCAGTGGACCTCAAAATTTGGCAGACATCCTCCAGATCACAGTGACGGAAGTGCGCCAGGTCTTGCAGGCGGATCGGGTGTTCATCTTTCGCTTTCTGCCCAACTGGAGTGGTGAAGTGGTGGCGGAATCTGTGGGGGCAGGCTGGCGATCGGTGTTGGCCAGCAAAGTGGAAGACACTTACTTCCAGCAAACGGGGGGCGAAGCCTATCGGCAGGGACGAATTCAGGCGATCGCAGATGTGCAGGCTGCCGACTTGAGCGATTGTCATCTCACCTTACTGACCCTGTTCCAGGTGCGGGCCAATCTGGTCATCCCGATTGTGCGGGCAGAGCAACTCTGGGGTTTGCTGGTGGTGAATCAATGTGCGAGTCCCCGGCACTGGCTCCCCCTGGACATTCAACTGCTGCAGCAATTGGTCAAGCAAGTGAGCATGGCAATGGGGCAGGCAGAGCTGTATGGGCAACTCAGGGGCGAACTGGCCCGACAACACCAGGTGATCACCGCTCTGCAAGAGAGTGAAGCTCGTTACCAACGCCGCTGGGAAGCTGTCCCCGGACTTTTATTCACCGCCCTACCCGATGGCTGGAGTGATTATTGCAATCCCCACTTCTATCAGTTCACCGGCATGACCGCTGATGCCGCCAGAGGTTGGGGGTGGATCACCGCTGTTTACCCGGAGGATCGGGAACGGCTGAGAGAAAACTGGCTAAACGCCCTGCGGCAGGGTAAACCCTTTGAAATGGCCTATCGCTTGCGCCGGGCCGATGGCGAGTATCGCTGGTTCCTGGGCCGCAGCATCCCCCTCCAGGAGGAGACAGACCAGATCAGCCAGTGGTTGGGCATCTGTACCGAGATTCATGAGCTGAAAGAAACCCAAGTCGCCCTGTCTCAGAGTGAAGCACAGTTCCGTCTCCTGACTGAACATCTGCCGGAAACTGTTTTCTGGGTAACCGATCCGCAAACGGAGCGAATTCTCTACGTCAGTCCGGCCTATGAGCGGCTCTGGGGCCAACCCCGCGATCGCCTCTACAGCCATCCTCAAAGCTGGTTGGACATGATCCATCCTGAAGACCGCCCCCGCATCCAGACCGCCTATGCAGCCCAAACCCACACAGGCAGTTACGACGAGGAATATCGTATCCTTCACCCTGATGGTCACCTGGCCTGGGTGCGCGATCGCCGCTTTGCCATCCCGAAGGCCACCGGTGAGGTTGACCGTCTGGTGGGGCTGACCGAGAATATTACCGCGCGCAAACGCTCAGAAATTGATCTGCGTCAGAGTGAAGCAAAATTCCGACGGCTGGTCGAAATCAGTATGTTCGGGGTGGCGATCGGCGATTTCAGTGGCAGGATGACCTATGCCAACGCTGCCCTGCTCAAGATGATCGGCTACAGCCGGGAGGAACTGGAAGCTGGACAGATCCGCTGGATCGACCTCACCCCCCCAGAGCACTTACCGCTTGATTGGCAGGCCGGGGAGGAACTGCGTCAGTTTGGGGTCAGTACCCCCTTTGAGAAAGAATACATGCATAAGGATGGGCACCGGGTTCCCATTCTGATCGGCGGGGCGCTGCTGGGTGAACCCTATGTCGATCAGGAATTGATCATTGCGTTCTACCTGGACCTGAGCGGGATTAAGCAGACGGAACATCAGCTGCGGGCAGCACTGCAACAACTGAACTTCCATGTCGAAAATACCCCCATGGCCGTGATTGAATGGGATGCCCAGTTCATCGTGCGGCGCTGGTCGGGAGCTGCCCCCCAAATTTTTGGTTGGCCTGCCGAGGAGATTCTGGGCCGCTGCATCAACGAGCTGAACCTGGTCTATGAGGAGGATCTGGCAGAGGTCACCGCTGTCTGCGATCGGATTCTCTCGGGGGCTGAACCCCAGATCATTGCCCATAACCGCAACTACAAAAAAGATGGCTCCGTCCTCCACTGTGTCTGGTATAACTCCACCCTGACCGATCCGATGGGGCAGGTCACCTCTATCCTTTCCCTGGTGCTGGATCGAACCGAGCAGGTGCGGGCCGAAGAGTCCTTACGTCAAAGTGAAGAACGGTTTCGGCTGGCCGCTCGAGCAGTGACCGGCATGGTCTATGACTGGAATGTTGCCACCCAGGAAGTTTACCGTTCAGAAGGCTTGTATGGCTTAATCGGCGTCCACCCGGAAGAAGTCCCGCCCACTCAAGCCTGGTGGAGCGAACAAATTCATCCTGAGGATCTGGTCCACCTCTACCCCCAAATGCAGGTGATCATGGCCGGGCAGGGGGATAGCTACGACTTTGAGTATCGGGTGCGGCACCGGGATGGCCACTGGGTTAATTTCTGGGATCGGGGCTATCTGATTCGCAATTCTCAGGGGCAGGTGATTCGGGTGGTGGGCTCCAGCACAGACATCACCCTGCGAAAGCAGCTTGAGCAGCAACGGGAAAACCTGCTGATCCAGGAACAGACCGCCCGCGAACAGGCAGAACTGGCTAACCGAATGAAGGACGAATTTTTGGCGGTGCTTTCCCATGAGTTGCGTACCCCCCTCAATCCAATTCTGGGCTGGTGTAAACTTCTGCAAACCCGCCCCTTTGACCCGCCCCGATCGATGGAGGCGTTAAGAACGATCGAGCGGAATGCCCAATTACAAGTGCAACTGATTGAAGACCTGCTGGACTTTTCCACAATTGTTCAAGGTAAGCTTCCCCTGCAGATCGCCCCAGTTCATCTCTCCTCGATCATCACAGCGGCACTGGAATCCGTCCGTTTAGCAGCGGAGGCCAAAACCATCCAGTTGCAGACCTGCCTGGACCAAAATCCAATCCTGGTGTGGGGTGACGCGAACCGCTTACAACAGGTGGTCTGGAACCTGCTCTCGAATGCGATTAAGTTTACCCCGGAAGGCGGCCAGGTCGAGGTGCGCCTGGAAAGCGGGGAGGGGAGTCCAGGGCAGCGGGCCCACTCCATGCCTGTGAACACCTTCTCCCATGCCCAGATCTGTGTGATCGACACGGGCAAAGGCATTACTTCAGATTTTCTGCCCCATGTCTTTGACTATTTCCGCCAGGAAGATGGGGCCATGACCCGCAGGTATGGGGGCTTAGGACTGGGGCTGGCGATCGTTAAACAAATTGTGGAAATGCATGGCGGCAGGATCTGGGCCGAAAGTCCGGGGCTGGGAGAGGGAGCCACATTCACCGTCAGACTCCCCCTAATGAAGGAAGAGCAACCCTGGAACCACGTAGCAGAGCCGTCCTTACCTCCCCCCCAGCCCGCCTCCCCTACTTATCCGCTCAAAGATCTGCACCTGCTGATTGTGGATGATCAGCCAGATTCTCAGGACTTTCTCGCCTTTTGCTTGAGAGAGGAGCAGGCGATCGTCACAACGGTGTCCTCCGCCCCAGAAGCCCTCCAGGTCCTGGCCCAGTCCCGCCCAGATCTGCTGATCAGTGATATTGGCATACCCCAGATCGACGGCTACATGCTGATCGCACAGATTCGCACCCAGCTTGGCCTTTCCCCCCGCCAACTGCCCGCGATCGCCCTGACCGCCTTTGCAGAGGAAGTTGACCAGCAGCAAGTCCTACAGTCCGGGTTTCAAATCCATCTGGCCAAACCCATTGATCCCGATCATCTGGTCCAGGCAATCAGCCAACTGTGCCGCCCCCAACCAACTCCATCCGCATGATCCGTCGCCCCCCCACCGCCTTTCACCGTTATGCCGTCGCCATCGTGCTCGTAGGGGTGTCCCTTGCCTTCATGCTCCTGCTTGATCCCTTTATCGGCATGAACAGCACTCCTTATCTCCTCTTTTTTGGAGCCCTGACGATCAGTGCCTGGTATGGGGGTAGAGGGGCAGGTATTCTGGCCACCCTCCTCTCAGCCCTGTTGTCCGAGTACTTCTTTATCCAACCCGAGCATCAGTTTGGACTGGGTCTGCACTTTAATGATTCTTTACGTACCACCCTGTTCATTCTGCAGGGACTATTGATCAGCCACCTGTGTGGAGCCCTGCGGCTGGCTCAGGATCGAACCCGAACGGCACTGGAGCAATTACAAGCCAACGAAACCCGTTTCCGCAGGCTGGTGGACTCTAACATCATCGGTGTGGTGGGCTGTGATCTCAAGGGAGCCATTACCTCCGCCAATGACGAATTTTTGCGTATGACCGGCTTCAGCCGTGCAGATGTGCTGGCTGGCCGAGTGCGCTGGGATGAAATGACCCCTGCCGACCTGAAGCCCCTGGATGAGCCAGCCATGGCAGAATTACTCAGCAAAGGCAAAAATACAGCCTACGAAAAAGCGTTTATCAGCAAAGACGGACGACGGGTGCCGGTGGTGGTGGGAGCGGCTCTCTTACGCAATGATCCAGAAAGTGTCATTAGCTTTGTGCTGGATTTAACCCGACTGTGGCTCACTGAACAACGGTTAACAGTACAGTATGCGGTCACACGGGTATTGGCAGAAGCGGTAACGGTGCGGGAGTCTGTTGCCCCAATTCTCCAAGCCCTCTGCCAAAGCCTGGACTGGGAGTTTGCCATCATCTGGAGTGTGGATCAGCAGGCTGGGGTATTGCGCTATCTGGAAAGCTGGCCGATGGACACCCTCCTGGACGAATTCCGTTCCCTCAAACAACCGATCACCTTTACCCCCGGTATGGGTCTTCCCGGCCGGATCTGGGCGAGTGGGCAACCCGCCTGGATTGAATGTTTAGCCACCGACCCCAATTTTCCCAGGGCAGCAGCAGCGCAAAGAGCCGGGTTGGAATCGGCCATGGGCTTCCCGATCCGCCTGGACAAGCAAGTGCTGGGAGTGATTGAGGGTTTCAGTCCCCACGGGCGACCCCCGGATAAGGATTTATTGCAACTGATGGGAGCGATCGGCAGTCAGATTGGCCAGTTTATGGAACGCAAGCGGGCAGAGGAATCCCTGCGGCAAAGCCAGGCTCTTTTCGATCGGTTTATGAGCCACACTCCGGTTGCCGCCTGGATCGTCGATCAAGCCAGCCGCATTGTCTATCTCAACCCCACCTATTTTCGTCTGTTTAATTTTCCATCTCAGGATGCGATTGGCAAAACCGTTGTAGAACTCTACCCCCCTCAATTTGCGGAACAATTCCTCCAGAGCAATGGCCCTGTTTTCACTCACCAGGAAGTGGTGGAGACGATCGAGACAGCCCCCCGGACAGACGGCAGTACAGGTGAATTTCTGGTCTACAAGTTCCCCATTCCCCAGGAACCCGACGAATTGCTGTTGGGAGGGGTGGCCCTGGACATCACCGAGCGAAAACAAGCCGAAGCTGAACGAGAACGCCTGTTGCAACGGGAACAGGAAGCACGGGAGCAGGCAGAATCCGCCAACCGGATCAAAGATGAATTTTTAGCCGTACTCTCCCACGAACTGCGATCGCCCCTCAACCCCATCCTCGGCTGGGCCAAGCTCCTGCAAACCCGCCCCTTTGCCCCTGAGAAGGCCCAACAAGCCCTACAGACGATCGAACGCAATGCCAAACTCCAGACCCAACTGATCGAAGACCTGCTGGATGTCTCCCGGATTCTGCGCGGCAAAATGGTCTTGAATGTCTGTCCGGTCGATCTGGTCACGGTGATCGAGGCCGCCTTAGAAACCGTTCAGCTATCTGCAGAAGCCAAAGGAATTCCGATCGCGAAATATCTTGCAAACGATATCGGTTTTATTTCCGGGGATGCCGGACGGCTGCAACAAATTGTCTGGAATTTGCTGTCCAATGCGATCAAATTTAGCCCACCGGGTCATCGGGTTGACATCCGGCTGGAGCGGGTCGGGGCTGAAGCGCAAATTCAGGTTCGGGACACCGGCAAGGGAATTAACCCATCCTTTCTCCCCCATGTGTTTGAGTACTTTCGTCAGGAAGATGGCAGAACGACGCGCAAATTTGGTGGACTGGGGCTGGGGTTAGCGATCGTCCGTTATCTGACTGAACTGCACGGGGGAAGCGTCCAAGCCGAAAGCGGGGGGGAAGGCCAGGGTGCAACCTTCACGGTGCGGCTACCCCTGCTCAAAGTGGGTCACAGCAGTGAAGAACGTTCGGTATCTCCCCCACCGCCAACCTCACGACTGAAGGGGGTACGCATCTTAGCAGTGGATGATGAGGCCGATATGCGCGACCTGCTCGTCACCATGCTGGAAGATGCAGGAGCAGTGGTCAAAATCACCGCCTCTGCCGTCGAAGCCTTAGCAGCTCTGGACTCTTTCCACCCCGATCTTTTGATCAGCGATATTGGCATGGCAGAGATGGATGGTTATATGTTGCTGCACCAGATCAGACGCTTACCCCCAGAACAGGGCGGACAGATCTCTGCCCTTGCCCTCACCGCCTATGCCAGAGATGAAGATCGACAACAGGTTCTGGCTGCAGGGTTCCAGCAACATCTGCCTAAGCCAATTGAACCGGACACGCTGGTAGCGGCCGTCGCTGATCTGATCAGACAGTCTCCCACGGGCTAGTCCACTATAATTCCTCTAGAGTTCAATTCCACTAGGGGTGCTATGGCAAGCACGATCGTGGCCAAATTCAACCGATACCTGCCTGGGATTTTACTCGGCCTGGTGCTGGGTGGAGCAGGGGGGCGGGCCCAAACCTTACCGCTGGCTGAAAATTTGATCAACCTGGCTTCATCGCAGGGAGAAGAATTGCTGTACAGTAGCCAGGCCCGCAGAGATTTTCTACCCTTAAGCACACAGTTTGTTACCCAGATCAACCAGGCCTATTGTGGAGTGGCCAGCAGTGTGATGGTGTTGAATGCCCTGGGGATTAAGGCTCCCTTAGCGCCTGAGTATGCCCCCTACCATGTCTTCACCCAAGATAATTTCTTTACAGCTAACACTCAGAGGGTGACGACGATCGAACGGGTGAGGCAACGGGGCATGACCCTGGCTCAGTTAGGACAATTACTGGCCAGCCACGGAGCCACTCCTCAGGTCTACCATGCCGCAGATAGCTCGTTAGGGGACTTTCGTCGCAAGACGATCGCCAACCTGAACCAACCGCACAATTTTGTCCTGGTCAACTACCTGCGCCGCACTTTGAAACAGGAATGGGGAGGGCACATTTCGCCCCTGGCCGCCTACCATCAGCAGAGCGATCGCTTTTTGATTCTGGATGTGTCTCGCTATAAATATCCGCCCGTCTGGGTCAAAGCGGAGGACTTGTGGCAGGCCATGAATACCCTTGACCCTGATTCCGGTCTAAGCCGTGGTTTTGTTCTGGTTAATCGCCCTTAAGGGTGCAGGGCTCAGCCCCCTCACCAACAGAACCCTGCCTGCGATCGTCGCCCCGGCCCGTGTAGACATGCCCCGATGCTCTCAGGACCAGAATTCCTCCTTAAGGTAGATAGAGAGATAAATTCATATCCCCAGAATGAGGTCATAGCAAACGCTATACCTTTTTTCTCTTAATTCTTTCTTTACTCTGGCAGGCTCATGGTTAACAAGACGGTTGGACTTAGGCAACCCGAAGTTAGTGATCTGATCCGCAAGCTTCGTCACTTAACAGGCTTAAGCCAGGAGCACTTTGCGGCAACCCTGGGCGTTGCTTTTAGCACAATTAATCGATGGGAAAATGGTCATATGCAACCCTCCCCTCTGGCGCTGAAGCAAATCCAAACCATGCTGAGTCAGTTAAGCCATTCCCCTGTGATTGAGGTGCGGGAACAGAGCCAGACCCTGCTGGATCATTATTTTTCCAGACTGGAATTGAGGGTTTAATGACTGAGATCAAGGTTGCGGTTTCTCATCCTGCTACTGCTGTGGAGAACCTGGGCTCCCTTGCTGTCTCAAAAAGTGAGGATTCATTTCGGTTAGTGCTAGAAGCCTCGCCCGACGGTTTCATTATTCTACGCAACGTTTGGGATGCAACTGGAGAAATTATTGATTTCTGCATTGAATATGCCAATCCCGTTGCCGCCAGAGGGGTAAATCGAACCGCAGCAGAATTATTGGGTCAGCACCTCTTACAACTCTTCCCCACTTTTAAGACAAATGGAGTTTTTGAACGCTACATCACTGTTGCCCAAACCGGCCGTTCTGAAACCTTTGAAACCTGCTATGACAGCCCGGAGTTGACCGGCTGGTTTCGCAATGTCGTTGTCCAAGTCAAGGATGGCATTGCCATTTCTTTTAGCAATATTACTGACCGCAAACAAGCGGATTTAGCCCGACAACAACAGGAGCAGCATTTCAAGATTGCGCTGCAAACGGCCAAACTCGGTTCCTGGGAACACGATCTGACCACAGGGGTGCTCACCTGTTCTGCCCAATGTAAAGCAAATTTTGGCTTACCCCCCGATGCTGAATTCACCCACGACACCTTATTTGCAGCCCTTCATCCCGACGATCGCCCCAGGGTTGAGGCGGCCATTCAACGAGCGATCGCCCAGGGCACTGACTATGAGGTAGAGGAACGCTGTTACCACCCCGATGGCAGTCTGCACTGGCTGATCGTGCGGGGGCAACTGGTGTATGACGCTAGCGGTACGCCAATTCGGATGGTGGGGGTCACCCTCGACATCACACCCCAGAAGCAAACTGAGGAAACCCTGCGGCAAAGTGAAGAACGGCTCCGAATTGCTCAGCAAGCTGCCAACGCCGGGGTGTGGAACTGGGATATTCCCACGAATCAAGTGACCTGGTCAGCGGAATACTATCGCCTTTATGGTCTAGATCCAGCCCGCACGGCCCCTTCCTATCAAAACTGGCTGAATTCAATCGTTGACCAGGATCGCGATCGGGTGCACCAGGCAGCTCAGGCGGCTTTAGCCGATCGAATTGATCTGAATGTGGAGTTTCGCATCCTCCATCCCATCCAGGGGGAACGGTGGCTAACGGCGATCGGGCAAACCCTGTTTGACGAAACCGGCCAACCGCAGCGGATGACGGGAATAGCCCTGGACATCACACAGCGCAAACAGGCTGAGAAAACCTTACAACGCTATCAACTGCTGTCCGAGTATAGCCGCGATATTGTGCTCTATATCAGCCGGAAGGGGCAAATTCTGGAAGCCAACCAGGCCGCTGTCAAGGCTTACGGTTATAGCCGGAAGGAGTTGCTGAACTTGCAGTTGGCGGATCTACGGGCAATCCAAACTTTACCCCTGCTTGGGCAACAGTTTGAGCAGGCCAGTCAGGGCGGCATTCTATTTGAAACCATCCATCAGCACAAAGATGGTAGCCAATTTCCCGTCGAAGTCAGTGCTCAGAGTGCCGTCATTGATGGAGAAATGGTGGTTTTGAGTGTAATTCGGGATATTTCCGATCGCCGCCGTTCTGAAATCGCCCTGCGAAAAAGTGAGGAATGGGCCAGGCTGGCGATTCAAATCGGGCGGGTAGGGGGGTGGCGGCTACACCTCGATCGAAACCTGGTGGAAATGGACGAACGCATGGGTGAAATTTGGGGAGTACCCAAAGATAGGGTGATGGTCCCCCTGGCGGAGGTGATCGAGCAGATTCATCCTGACGATCGGCAACGGGTTATCAGGGCCGTGAATGCGGCAATCGATCCAGCCTCCCCAGGTACTTACGAGATTGAGTACCGCATTGTCTGGGAGGACGGCAGCGAACGTTGGGTGTTAGCTAAGGGACAGACCCAATTTGAAGGGGAAGCAGGATCACGTCAAGCGGTTGATTTTTTTGGCACCCTGCTAGATATTACCGAGCACAAACAGGCGGAAGCGACACTACGAACGACTGCGGAGCGATTAGGTTTAGCCTTAACTGCGGCAAAACTGGGGGATTGGAGTTGGAATGCAGCCACGGACATCGTCACCCTTTCTGAGCAAGCCGCAGCCATGTTTGGGATTCCCCCTGGCCCCTACATGACCTGGAGCCAAATGCAAAACCTGCTGCATGTTGACGATCGAACCCGAGCCCGCCTACAGGTTGACCAGGCGATCGCCGAGCACAGTGATTATGACATTGAGTATCGGGTCATCGATCCGCAGGGCAGGGAACGGTGGATTGCCTCCAAAGGCCGAGCCCAGTACGACTCTTCTAGACAGGTGTTAGGCATGCATGGTGTCGTCCAGGATATTACCCACCGCAAGCAAGCTGAGGCAGAAAGGGAAGAGTTACTAGCACGGGAACGGGCGGCACGGGAAGTGGCTGAACAGGCCAACCGAATCAAGGATGAATTTCTGGCCGTTCTCTCCCATGAACTGCGATCGCCCCTCAATCCAATTCTGGGCTGGTCCAAGTTACTGCTGAATGGCAAACTAAACCTCGCCAAGACCCAACAAGCCCTGACCACGATTGAGCGCAATGCCCGCTTGCAATCCGAACTGATCGAAGACTTACTCGATGTTTCGCGCATTTTACAGGGAAAACTCAGCTTGGCCGTCAGTTCGGTGAATTTAGCCCCAACCATTCAGGCGGCGATCGACACGGTACGACTGGCCGCAGAAGCCAAGTCCATCCAGATCGAAACCTGTCTGGACCCCGACGTGGTCGTAGCAGGGGACTCAACCCGATTACAGCAAGTGGTATGGAATCTGGTCTCCAATGGGGTGAAATTTACACCAGCAGGCGGACGAGTAGCGGTGTGGTTAGAACAGCTCGATCAGCAGGCCCAAATTACCGTCAGCGATACGGGCAAAGGTATTGCACCTGAGTTTCTTCCCCATGTGTTTGACTACTTCCGCCAGGAAGATGGGGCGACGACGCGTAAGTTTGGTGGCCTGGGTTTAGGGCTGGCGATCGTGCGTCACCTGATCGAGTTGCACGGCGGGACCATTCAAGCCCATAGTGCTGGGGATGGGTTGGGGGCCACCTTCACCGTTTGCTTGCCCCTCTTACCCACTCAGCCCAAGCGCCAGTCGGCCCTACCCGCCCCGGAACACCCCCCAGACTTAGCGGGCATCCAGGTTCTGGTTGTGGATGATGATACGGATACGCGAGACTTAGTTGTTTTCCTATTAGAACAAGCTGGAGCAACCGTGCTTTCTGCCGCTTCTGCCTCTGAAGCCTTGCTCAGCCTCACCCAGAACCAACCCGATCTGCTGATCAGTGATATTGGTATGCCGGAGATGGATGGCTATATGTTGCTGCGCCAGGTGCGATCGTTACCCACGGACCAGGGGGGAGAAATTCCGGCGATCGCGTTGACGGCCTATGCAGGCGAAATCGACCATCAACAAACCCTGGCAGCCGGATTCCAACACCATATTGTCAAACCCGTGGACCCGGAAGTCTTAATTCAGACCATTAGCCTTTTACATCACCCTGGCAAAGGGTCTGCCTGACCAGTCCTTGGTGTGGAGCAACTCACTCCTCCCGCTCAGGGGATGGGCCAAACAGTTGACTACCTGGAAGATTGTCCTCAGGCTCAAACCAGAATTGGCGGACAAGTTCCAGGAACTGGGCTTTGGACATCCCCTCTGCAGGTGCCTCAGGAGTGGCAGCACCAGCGGCAACCCCACTGGCCAGTAAGTGCGTAAAGTTGGTAGCCACCCAATCCCCCCCCTTACAGTAGGCATCCGCATAGGCCTGTACATCGGCAAGAACAAGGTAGCCATCCCCATCCAGGTCCAGGATGTCAAAAAAGCCCCCCGCCGATTTGGCAATAAATGCAACCCCTTCCGCCGGAAAAGCAGCCATCAGCTTTGCCAACCTTCGGTGTCCTTCCAAAAACTCTTCTGGGGTAACTTTACCATCGCGGTTGAGGTCACGGCGGCTATTTTCCCAGTCATAGGTTCGTGTTAACAGATCAAACAACTCCTGATAGTCCGAGGTTGTTGCGGGAAACTTGCGCTGGGCAATACGCTGGGCCACCTCCACTAAATCCGCTTCATATTCGACCACACCATCCCCGTTACGGTCCATAAACTGGAAAAGTCGGAGGAGCCGTTTTGAAAGGCTTTCTGGCAGCATACTTACATCACCCAATCTGGCCATGGCCATTTTAGGTCGATCGCTGCCGGGAAGAACGGCGTTGCAAATGGGGAATCAACCATAACCCCAACCCATAACTGCCCAATCCCGTGATCAGACCCACCGTCACCCCCCCACTCAGCCAGGTCAATAGCACAATCCGCCCCTGATCAAAGAGCTGCGACCAGGACCGAATCTCCGTAAAACTCAAGTTCTCTGTGCCCAATAACCATTGCCCAACCCGAAAATTGAACAGATGAATTGGGATATCCGTCAGGGGATTGCTCACCCAGGTGGCCAGCACCGCAATGATTTTGTTACCGCGCACTAGAAAAGCCAGGGCCAGGGCCGTCAGGGTTTGCAGACCAAACAAAGGCAACATGCCCGCAAACATCCCCGCTCCTAACCCTCTGGATAGCTCTGCTGGAGTTCCCCGCAATAACCGTAAATAAATGTAGCGAGCCAGACGTCGCCAGCGCGATCGAGAAGAACGCCGTTGAACTTTACGCATTTATTCTTTACAAATCATTTGCTCTTTAGGCATTAGTGGTTGGAATTGACCAGGTAAATCCAGGCATCGGACACAGTGGCGATCGCTCCCCCCGGAAAGGGATCGGTACGGCTCCCATTGGCGGCAGAGATCAGCGCTACAACTTTTTCTACCTGATCAAAATTGGGAGCGTGGGGAAGATGGGTCTGTAAAAACCCCTTCACGACTCGCCGCTGTAACGCCAGGGGGACAGCCTGTAGACTACTCCGATTTAATCCGCGTTCCGGCAGCATGGTACTGACCTGAGCCAGTAAGGCTTGAGCTTGAGCCTCCAGATAGTCTACCTCTGCTTGCAGCAATTCCGCGGTTTGGGCGATCGCCTGTTCCACCTGGGGATTAAAGTGGGTCTGCAGATAGGGGATTAACTCCTGGCGAATCCGATTGCGGCGATACTGATAATCCTGATTGGTGCTGTCTTCCCAGATAGGCAAATTCTGTTCGCGGCAAAAGTCCCCCGTTTGGGTTCGGGTTAAACCGAGGAGGGGGCGCACCAGTTGAAGGCCCGTTGCCAGAGAACGTTGCCAGACCAGCGCTTGCAGTCCATCGGTGCCACTGCCCCGGAGTAAATTAAACAGCAAGGTTTCGGCCCGATCGCTGGCCGTATGCCCTGTCACCACTGCGGTATAGTTCTGAGTCTGGGCAATTTCCGTCAGTACCTCATACCGCCAGGTTCTGGCCTGAGCTTCCGTGCGGGGAATCTCTGCAGCAGTTTGCAGCCAGAAGGGCAGTTGCCATTGCTCCGCCAGGGTTTGGACATGGGCCGCATTGGCCGCGGAGTCCGATCGCCAGCGGTGATCACAGTGGCCGATCGCCAGTTGCCAGTGCCAGTGAGGGCGCAAATCCAGTAGTAATTTGAGCAAACAAAGGGAATCCTGCCCCCCGGAAACAGCCACCAACAACCGCTGTCCTGGCGTAAACAAATGCCGTTGCCGCAGCGTACGATGAACTTGAGCATGAAGAGAAGTCCAGGTCACGGTAACTGAAACGGGAGGTAAGGGTCTTACAACTCTAGACCTGTAATCCATTCTTGACAAACTCAGGACTGTTGTTTACAGATTTGTGGCCAGGATTGAGACTGCTCGGCTGGCGCTTCAGGACCAGTAAAGTGATATCATCAAACACTTTTTGCACACCAATGTGGTGTCGGACATCGCTAATAACAGCCTCTTTAATCTCCTGGGCTGAGCGGTGCCAGTTCTGGCTGATCACATCGCACAATTTTTGAATGCCATACTGATTACGATCCATATCTTCTGCCTCCGTAATTCCATCGGTATACAGGACAACGCCATCCCCCGGATGGAGGGTCACTAAAGTATGGTTGATAAAATCAGCAATTTTGGCATCCAGGGCAATGGGAAATCCCAAATCGATCGTGTCAATTCGTTCAATGGCACCGCCTTCACGCACCACGATCGCTTCTTCATGTTGTCCACTAATACTTAATTGGCCCTGAGCATAGTTAAGAATTACCAGGGTGAGGTTTTTCTTGGAATTCATCCGTTTGACGTTTTTGTAGATCGTACGGTTAAGCGTATCCAGAAAACGAACTGGATCAACTTCACGAACTTCCTTCAGTGTTCGCACCGCTGTCTGGGTCATCACCATTAGAATGCTACTTTCTAAGCCATGTCCAGTCACATCTCCAATTCCGATCGTGACAACGCCATCATCATACAGGACATCATAATAATCGCCTCCCACCTCATCCGCCGGTTCCATATAGCCAGCGATATCCAGCCCTTCAATGGCTTCCAGTTCTTCTGGATTGGGTAAAATTAACTGTTGAATCTGACGCAGAATTTCAAGTTTTGCCCGCATTGCCAGATTATCCGCCGTCAGCCGTTGATTCAATTGTTTAACAGCTTGCTCCGATCGCACCAGTGCTGCTGCAATTTTATTAAAAGAGCGGACAACCTGGGCCAATTCATCCTGAGTCCTAAGCTTGAGGTCGTACTCTATTTTTCCTTCTGTCATCACTTGAGCGGCCACCTCCAATCCCTGCACCGTCTGCATAACGCTCCGATAAAAACTTGAAAATAGATAAATAACCAGAATCAGGATCACCAAGATAAATAAGGCAATCATTTGTTGTTGCTGCGTATACCCTTGCAGACGGTGTTGCAACACATTTTCCAATTCAGGAATGACCCGATCCCAAAGTTGAAAACTAAGGGTGAGTAGTGTATCTATCGACTGGATTGCAGGAGTGGATTGGGGCTGAGATTTTGAATTAAACCACTGCTCAATTTCCACTCTCTGCCAGTTCAGTAAATCGGAGAGCTGCTGCAAATCAGTTGTTAACTCCCGTACTGCCGTATTATCCTGTCCTTGAAGTGCAAAAGTAAGGGCCTGTTTCAGGGCTTGTTGATCTTCTTGTAATGAACCCAAAAGGATGGAGAAAGCAGCTCTCCGCTCCGCCTCTTTTTGCTGTGCGATAGAATTGTTCAGTCTGAAAGCGGCCGAATTAGCCTGGATGGATTTCTGTTTTTCCAGTATTTTCAAACGATTCTGGACGTTCTGGATATGGGGCAGATGAATTAAAACGCTACTGGCCAGGTAATAGCTGTTCAGTTGCGGATCTAGAATCAGGTTAGAACCATTGCCAACCTGGGTGATCAATCGATTCAGTTGATCGAGCATTGCCGCATAATTTTGCAATTGCTCTGCCTGATCACCCGTTGTTTGAGCTACTTTGAAAGCCTGCCAGCTTTTGCTAACCTGCCTGAATTGCTCACTGGTTTGCAAGGTTTGACCAAGTTGTTGATCGATCTCAGCCAAAGCGGCGATCGCCTGCTCAATTTTTGCCTGTTGCTGCTTGAGTTCCTGTAGAGAGAGGTGCTGATCTGGATCAGGCTGAGATAAAAATTTTGTTTGAGGCAGAAGTTCATTTAACTGGCGAATTCGCCGTAAATATTCTGTTCCCATCAGTTCTTTACGAGTAAACTCGCTTTTAACCTGAAGTTCCGACCAGAGCAAGTAGACTAGCCAGGCCAGGGGTAAGCAAAAGAGCAAACTGACCAGGGCAAATTTTTGGGGATACTTCAGCCGATTCATCACCGCTATCCCTGGTGCCATGAACTTGAACATAAACCTGTTAACCCGGCAATTTCAGTTACAACTCTCAAAAATTATGATACAGAAGTCTCTCGCTCCTCCCAGGATAAAGGTCTCAGGTTCATTCAATTGTTGGAAAAACATTAAGCCTGAACTGCAACGTTCATTGTGGGTTAGTGGCGGTCGAGGTAACGTTCCATCCAGGAGGGCGGGTTCATTCACCTGAAAAGTCAACCCATGGAGCAGCGAATAGTATGCCTACTTAAGTGGTATCCTCCTGTTAAATTCTGGATAAATCTCTGATGGCAGTCTGGCGTTACCGATGGATCGTGCGGGTTGGCTTATTCGTTTTGTTAGGTCTGGTCTGTGCCAGTCTGGTCATCCTTTTTTCCCCCCGAACAGAACCTGCTCGTCCCTCGAATTACACCCTTACCTCCCAGTCAGACTTTAATCAACCTGACTTTTATCCTGTTCAACAAAACCTCAACCCGGCTCATTACAAGCCCGTGGCAGATTGGGTGGGGCGATTAATTCTGCCCTCTGCCCAGGAACAACAATCTGTAAGCGGGAGTGCCTCCAAAGATTGGGTCTGGATCGAGGTTTATCAGGCTCCTGCAGCGGCCAGCAATCTGGTGGGTCAGGTGGTACCGCTTTCCTGGCGATCGACCAGCCTGAAAAATTACGTTGATCTGGTCACAACGGATATCCACTTCAGCCAGACCGCTCAGCAGAGTGAACGCCGGGGTAATGTGCTGCCGACCCGACTGGATGGCCGTTCCCAGGTGGGCCCCTTACAATCCCTGGCCGGTGCCCATCCCAGAGATGATGTCCTGGTCAGTCTTGCCGATGTAGCTGTCAGCCCCAACCCTGAGAGCAAACCGCTGTTAGAAATTGCCCACCCCCCCATCCAGGTGCCCGCCCGCTACTACAGCCTGGTCAAAATTGTATCAACGGTGCCCCAACCCGCCGATCAATTGCCCAAAGCCTGTCCGGGTAGCCCACCCTGTCCCAGCGAATTATTTCAAGTCCAGCATTACAATCCTCAGACCGATAATTTTGAGGGTGCGCTGGAAACGATTCGGATTCCCCAACAGCCGCCCCTGCGTAATGGGGGTTTTGCCTCCACGCCCCGACAGCTGATCGACTCACCCGTGGGCCAAGCCGGCTGGTATCTCTATGGGGCAGCGGATCGGCAGGGATTGTTTACGGTCCAGGCGATCGCCCCCCGCTCTCTCTTCCAGTTAGCCTCACTGTCGCCCATTAGCGAAAAACAGGCTGGGCTGCACTACATCCACACCGGGAACTGGCAAAACACACCTGAACGCAAAGGTAAGGCTGAATCAGTCCTTCTGCAACCACCAAAATCTGAGGCGTTGAACTGGCAGATCGGCGATCGGGCCCTGCTGATGCATTCCTTTGGTGGCATTGGTGGGGCCACAGGGGATCAGATTGTGCTGGGAACGGTGACAGGTCATTTTGCCTATGGACTGGCGGAAGTTGTCCGTGATCCCTTTACGGGTAAACCCCGGTTTGACCTCCACTATGAACAAGTCTATGCCCACAACCCAGAGGGGATCATCGCCGGTCCTCAAAGCTGGGCCATGTTTATGGGTAACCTGCAACGGGGATGGTTGAATAATCGCCCGGTCTCAGATGTGATTTTGAAGCTGGACAGCCTGGCAGATTTTCGGTTTGGCGACTGGACCCTTTCTCCCCTATCGGAATTAGTCAAACAATTGCAGATCATGGCGGCCCGCTATCGGACGGGGGATGGGACGGGGGATGCCAGTGTGACGCCTGCAGCCTCCTGTGTACAGGACTCAAATCAGGCCCTCTATATTGCGATCGCCCAACTGCAACACCAGGTAAAGACTAATGCCGCGATTACCACCTGGTTACAATCCCATCCCAATGATCCGCAAACGGCTCGCTTTCAACGTTTAGTGGCCCTGGGTCGTGCTCTGGAAGCCCATCTGGTTCCCTCTGGCGTTGTACGGTCAGATTGGCAGGCCAATGCCCAATTTCTAGCCGGAATCAGCGATCGCCCCACCTATCCCTTTCTGGCTAAAGATACCCTGGGTAATGCTTTACTCAGTTGGCAGACCGTCGTTCCCCGCCGCAGCTACGATGTCCTCAGTCAGGTTTTTCTAGAACAGGGTGCAAGTTTGTGGTTTATCCGCACCAATCAGGTGGGGGGCCAGAATCCTGAAATTTACCCCCTCGCACCCACTTTGTTGTTTGGCGATAGTTGGCTCTCTCTGTTACTGCGCCGTAGCTTAATTGCTGGTTTTACCCTACCCAATCTGCAAGGCTGGCTTTGGCTGAGCATCATCCTGGTGGTGTATGGGGCGATCGCCCTACCGCTGGGTTTAAAAACCGGATTTTTACACTGGAGTTTGCCCCACCAACCTCTACCTGCACCGTTAAAAGCGATCGCCCTGCTCTTTCTTGCCCCCGCTTTATTAGAAGAATGGCTATTTCGCGTGTTGCTCTTACCTGCTGCCGTAGAAGGGGTAACCGTTTCAACCTGGATAGGCTGGGCAACTCTCTCTCTGCTGTTATTTATTGTTTATCATCCTCTCAATGCCCTGACCTTTTATCCACGGGGAAAACCCACTTTTTTCCACCCAGTTTTTCTAACGCTAACCGGACTTTTAGGCATAGCCTGCACCGTAGCTTATGGATTAACGGGTTCCCTCTGGTCCATCACTCTTATGCATGGATTAGTGGTGATCGTCTGGCTGTTTGTTCTGGGGGGTAACCAGCAATTAGGACAAAAACCAGCAACGCCTTCATCCAGTCAGTTGGGCTAGCTTTCACCGGGTTATCCAGACATCGCCATAACTCATTAAGGGTTCATGATCTGATCGATCTGACCAGGCTGACGATACAATCTTAATAAAGCGCAATCAAGGATTAAGTCAGTGAGTCCAGACCTGCTCTCTTCCCCCCCAGTCATCCGTACCTTAGAGCCTGCCGAATTCGATCGCTACGTGATGTCCACCTATGGCCGCTTTCCCCTGACCATTACACGGGGAGAGGGATGCCGGCTGTGGGATGCAGAGGGACGGGAATACCTGGATTTTGTCGCTGGGATTGCCACCTGTACTCTAGGCCATGCCCATCCGGTGCTGGTCGAGGCCGTCACCCGGCAGATTCAGAAGCTTCACCATGTCTCTAACCTGTACTACATCCCCGAACAGGGAATTTTAGCCCGCTGGCTGGTGGAACATTCCTGTGCCGATCGAGTGTTTTTCTGTAATTCGGGGGCAGAAGCCAACGAGGCGGCGATCAAACTGGCCCGCAAGTATGCCCACACTGTTCGGCAGATTGCCCATCCGGTGATCATCACAGCAAATGCCAGTTTCCACGGTCGTACCCTGGCCACCATTACTGCCACTGGGCAACCGAAGTATCAGCAAAATTTTGATCCCCTTGTTCCCGGTTTTTGCTACGTTCCCTATAACGATATTGAGGCTTTAGAAACGACGATCGCCGAACTGGATCGAGACCAGCGGCAGGTGGCAGCCATTCTGCTGGAACCCCTACAGGGCGAAGGGGGAGTCCGTCCCGGTGACCGAGCTTACTTCCAACGGGTACGGCAACTCTGTGACGAAAAAGGGATTCTGCTGATTCTGGATGAAGTGCAGGTGGGTATGGGCCGCACGGGCCAGTTCTGGGGCTATGAAAACCTGGGAATCGAGCCGGATATTTTCACTTCAGCTAAAGCACTGGCCGGCGGCATTCCGATCGGTGCCATGCTGTGTAAATCCCACTGTGATGTGTTTCAACCGGGGGAACATGCCAGCACCTTTGGGGGCAATCCCTTTGCCTGTGCCGTTGCCCTGGCGGTTTGTGAGGCGATTCTGCAGGAGGATCTGCTAGAAAATGTGCGGCAACGGGGTGAACAATTGCGGGCTGGATTGGCAGAAATTGCCCAACACTATCCCGATCAGATTGCTGAAGTGCGGGGCTGGGGGTTGATCAATGGGCTGGTGTTACAACCAGACACTAAACTGGTGGCAGCGGATATTGTTAAAGCGGCCATGCAGGCTGGGCTGTTGCTGGTTCCGGCTGGCCCCAAAGTGGTGCGCTTCGTTCCCCCACTAATTATCAGTGCGACGGAAATCGAGCAGGCTCTGGACAAGATCAAATTTGCCCTGGCCCAGATCAATCCTTAAGTCCAGCACTCCTTTCCTTTCTCCCCACTTCTGGTAGACCATCTTTGGGCTAGTTCTGCCTAGGCTCAAGAAGGCAAGCCAGAGTTGGGGAGTAAAGCCAATGTGGGTTTTCTGCTGCGGGATGTATCGATCGGGTTCGACCCTACAATTTCAAATCACCTCAGAGTTAGTCACTCAGACGGGGCGGGGAATTCAGATGGGCTGGATTGATGCCCGACGCTTTGCTGAAGTGAAGCAGGAGCAGGAAAACAAGACGGGTCTGGAAAGCCCATGCCTGAAAGTCGTCAAGGTGCATGACTGTACCCCAGCGATCCGGGCAGAGTTTGAGCAACAGAATGCGATCGGGATTTACAGTTTCCGAGACCTGCGAGATGTCTTTGTTTCCATGATGCAGCAGCAACAAAAATCCTTTGCTCAGCTCTGGCAGGAAAATTTTATTGAGTCCTGTTTGCACAATCACCAGTTGTGGACAAGTTTACCCACTGTGCTCGTTTCTGCATATGAAAAGATGATTGCAGATGTACCAGGGGAGGTGCAACGAATTGCCAGGCATCTGGGGTTGAACCTGACAGAGACTGAGGGCCAGACGATCGCCGCCAATTATAATTTGGACAAACAAAGAACACGGATTGCCCGCTTCCGAGCCGAACTGCTGCAAACGCCCTTAAACCCCGAGGATCACCGCACCATTTTCGATTATCATGATGAAAAAACACTGCTTCACCTCAATCACATTCATACCGTTAAAGCCGGACGCTGGCAGGATGAATTATCTGATCAACAGGCTGATTTAATTGCCGAACGGGTGAGAAATTGGTATAGAGAGGGTGCCAGCTCATTCAGGAGGTGAAGTGAGATAGCTACAGATATTACAACGATCGATTACACCGCAGCGATCGCCGCTCTGAGCCAGGCTGATCCGATCTTGGCTGGGGTGATCCAGCGGGTGGGGCACTGCCGATTAAATCAGAAGCAAAAAACTGGAGATCTATTCAACTGTTTAGCGGAAGCTATTCTGTATCAACAACTGTCAGGTAAAGCTGCGGCCACCATTCATGGTCGCTTCCTCCAGCTTTATCCACCCGCTGCCAATCCAACGGCTGAGGATATTCTCAACACCGGGGATGAGGCGTTACGCAGCATAGGGATCTCCCGCTCTAAAGTGATTTACTTAAAAGATCTGGCCCAACACTGTTTGAATGGCTTGCCATCGATCGAGCAACTGGAGGACATGGAGGATGAAACCATTATCCAGGTGCTCACGCCAATTAAAGGGGTGGGACGCTGGACGGTGCAAATGCTACTGATTTTTCGATTACATCGCTGGAATGTTCTACCGATCGATGATCTGGGCATTCGTACCGCCGTGCGCCAGGTTTATGGACTAGCAGATTTACCCGATCGCAAAACCGTAGATCGCTTGGGGCAACCCTGGCACCCCTACCGAACGATCGCCACCTGGTATCTCTGGCGCAGTCTAGATTTGACCGCCTGAACTTAACTCCTGAACTTAACTTCTGCACTTAACTACAGGGGGTTAAGCGTTCCATTTGTAAAGCCAGCCGATCCACCGCATTGACCAGCACCTCCCCCGACTGACCCGGCTGGTTGACGATAATACTGAAAATCAACGTGCCATAGTCAGGTTGTTGCATATAACCGGATAAGGCCCGCACACCAGATAGGGTTCCAGTTTTTGCCCGCACTTTGGCCTGTAAGGGGGTCTTGAGAAAGCGATACTTTAAGGTGCCACTCACTCCAGAAAGCGGGAGGGAATAGTAGAAAAGCTTGCGATCGTCATCAAAATACATCGCTCTTAATAGATGAACGATCGCCGAGGGGGTGGCCAGATTACTGCGAGACAACCCCGAACCATCCACCTGGCGAAAACTGAGTGGATCGACTCCCAGACCCACCAGAGCCGTCCTGACCCGCTGCAGACCACCAATCTGATTCCAGAGCAAGTCAGAAGCATAGTTGTCACTATACTGATTGATCGTGTTGATCCGCGAGGCAAATTTGTTTGGATCAACACTCTGGTGGTAAAGAAGTTTCAGGGCTGCGGCCGTGGTGAATAACTTGTTGTTAGAAGCTGGAATCAGCATTTGCCCAGCATTGTAACTGTAAAGCGGGGTCTGATCGGTGGGAGATTCGACCATAATTCCCCAGCGGGCCCCAGCAAAGGTAGGACGACGAATAATCTGGTTAATTGCCGCATTGAAGTCGGCTGGACACAGACTATTACTTCTCCGCAAGGGGGGGAGGGGTTGCGGTAAAGGTTGGGGTTGGGCTGGGGAGGGGAGAGGGGGAACGGGTTGCGAATCAATGTCTATGGGAGGAATGTAGTCGTCAGTTGGTGTCACCGGGTCAGGGTTCGGTTGCAACAGATCGGACTGGGCACGGCTGGGAGCGGTCAGGTTACCAAATACCACCAGCAGGGGCGTGAAAAGAGTGATGAAAATGAGCCTGGAGTGCATTCGTCTTAGGAGTATGGAACATCAAGACAACTTCGCCCTATTTTGCAATACAAGTTCCAGCTTAAGGAAGAGCCAGGGGTGCGGCTCATATAGAAAGTTTTAATCCATCCCCCCGATCGCCCCTAACAGCAGCATTTTTATTTGCAGGCTTAGCTTGAGTTTCTGCCTCTACTGCCAACGGCGCTCAAAATTCAAATTTGGACTGATCAAGTTTTGTTACTATTTGTAAGGACTTGCTCATCACTTACCCCGACTGGAGAACTGAATGCTGCGACTGGAACATATCAGTAAAATTTACCCCACCGGGGAAGTGCTCAAGGATGTGAACTGGGAAGTTAAACCCGGTGATCGGATTGGACTGGTCGGGGTGAATGGCGCAGGTAAATCCACCCAGTTAAAGATTATTGCTGGAGAAATCGAGCCCACCGCTGGAGAAGTGATCCGGCCCGCCAGTCTCCGCATTGCCTATCTGACCCAGGAATTTGAAGTGGAACCGACCCGCACAGTCCGAGAGGAATTCTGGACGGTGTTTAAGCAAGCCAATCAGGTGCATGAGGACATGGGGCAGGTGCAGCGACAGATGGAAACCGCTGATCCAGAGGAATTGGACAAACTGATTCACAAACTGGATCGATTGCAACGCTACTTTGAAGCCCTGGATGGCTATACGCTGGATACTCAGATCGAAAAAATTCTGCCGGAAATGGGCTTTGATCTGGAGGATGGCGATCGGCTGGTCAGTGCCTTCAGTGGCGGTTGGCAGATGCGGATGAGTTTGGGCAAAATCCTGCTGCAGGAACCCGATATATTACTGCTGGATGAACCGACGAACCACCTGGATTTAGAAACGATCGAGTGGTTGGAAAATTATCTGAAGAGCTTAACAACCCCCATGGTAATTGTTTCCCATGACCGGGAATTTCTCGATCGGCTCTGCACCCAGATTGTCGAAACTGAACGGGGGGTTTCTACCACCTACCTGGGCAATTATTCCGCCTATTTGGAACAGAAAGCCTTCAACCAGGAAGCGCAACTGAGTGCCTACGAACGGCAGCAAAAGGAACTGGAAAAACAGCAGGCTTTTGTCGATCGCTTCCGGGCCAGTGCCACCCGCAGTACCCAAGCAAAAAGCCGGGAAAAACAACTGGAAAAAATTGAGCGGATCGAAGCCCCAACTGGGAGTGTACGCACCTTACACTTTCGTTTTCCAACCGCACCCCGCAGTGGTCGAGAGGTGGTGATCATCAAAGATTTGGTCCATACCTACGGCGATAAAATTCTATTTCTGGGTGCAGACTTGTTACTGGAACGGGGCGATCGGGTAGCGATTTTGGGGCCGAATGGGGCAGGAAAGTCCACCCTGTTACGGTTAATCATGGGGATGGAAACCGCAAATGAGGGGGAAGTCAAAATTGGCGATCACAATGTTATTCCCGGTTACTTTGAACAGAATCAGGCGGAAGCCCTGGACTTAAGCAAAACCGTCGCAGAAACCGTTCACGATGAAGTGCCGCAGTGGACCAATGAAGAGGTGCGTACTTTGTTAGGGCGCTTTCTGTTCAGTGGGGATACGGTATTCAAAAAAGTAGCGGCCCTGAGTGGGGGTGAAAAGGCCCGTCTGGCTCTGGCGAAAATGTTGCTCCGTCCCGCCAATTTGCTAATTCTGGATGAGCCGACTAACCACCTGGATATTCCGGCGAAGGAAATGCTGGAAGAAGCGTTGCAAAACTACGATGGTACGGTGATGATCGTCTCCCACGATCGTTATTTCATCTCCCAGGTGGCCAACAAAATTGTTGAAATCCGGGATGGAGAATTTCGCGTCTATCTGGGGGATTACCACTACTACCTGAACAAAATTGCTGAAGAAAAAGCGGCGGCGCAACAGGCCCGATTGGAAGCTGAAAAAGCCGCTAAAGCCGCTGCTAAAAAAGCAAAGCAACAGGCCAAGAAAGCTGCGAAGCCATAACGCTCTCCACTCTGACGATCACAACTGCATGATGGATAGTTTGAGGCAAAGCTTGTCGATCAAAGCTACAGCAAAGTTAGCTTTCACCCTGGTTGTGCTGCCAGCTTTACTGCTAGTTGCGATGCGTTTTTGCTCTAACTGGGTCGAGCACTATACCCCAGATGAAGCATCCGTTAGCCAAAATCAGCTCTATCAACCTTTTTGGCTGGGTCGCCAGGGATTTCGAGGCCTTCATGGCGATCGGAATGCAGCAACGGAATCCTTTGCATTTTCCACAGCTCTGAGCCACCAGGCTTACTTTGAGGCAGTGGACCGGGCAGCAAAAAGCCAGGGTTGGCAACTCATTACTGCTGAGGGTTTGGAAAGAACCTATGGTTATGAATACAAAGTGTTCTACTACAAGATGACACTGACCTATAACCCGGCCAACTCTGAAGTCACTCTAAAACTTGAGTCTTTTCTAAAACCATCGGCATAGGCAGAAATCACAATCCAGCCCCACAGCAGATGTATGGGAAAGGATAGGAACTCAATCAACCGCTGCCGGTCCAGAGCGCTAGAAGGACGACCGGGCCCAGTTTGGTTGATCCTGTCTCATCGTTCCAATCTGACTTGATCAGGGATAAATCAAAATTTTGTAGGTTTCCGGGCCGGGCTGGACAGCCTGCTCCACCGCTGCACTCAGGTCTTTGAGGGGATAGCGATCGCTGACCAGGGCATCCACATCAATTTTCTTGTTAAATACAATATCTGCCGCCAGAGCCTGTACCCGGTAGGACGAACTATAGCTACCCATCAGATCAATTTCGCGTCGATACAGAATGTTGGGATTGATTGGAATTTCCACCTCATCGGGAAACTCGGCAAAGAAGAGGATTTTACCGCCCTTGCGGGTGCAGTCGAGGGCCTGGAAAAATGCTTTGGGACTGGGTACAGCCAGCAGACTGACATCCACTCCCATCCCACCAGTCAGTTCCGCAATTTTTTCAAATAAACCCGAATCCCGCGCATCAAACGCAGCTACAGCACCCACTGCCATCGCTCTTTCAATCCGGGTGGGGAGCAAGTCGGTGGCGATCGCCCGAGCCCCAAAGTAATTGATCAGCATGATGAACATCAGCCCAATCGGCCCTGCCCCCGTGACTAAAACCGTTTGACCGGGAGCAATCCCCGCTTTTTTGACAGCTTTTAAGCAGCAATTGGTCGGTTCGACAAAACTGGCCTGCTCAAAGGTAATGTCGTCAGGAATGTTGATCAGACCCCCACTGCGTACAATATGGCCGGGAACTTTGACATATTCAGCAAAGCCGCCACCACTGGGGGCAAAACCAGCCGTGGTCGTAATATTTTTGTAGACATCACACATGGAAAAGTTATCGTTCAGGCAATAGGCGCAGTGCATACAGGGAATATGGTGCAGCACCACCACGCGATCGCCCACCTGCCAGTGCTTAACCTCTGTGCCTACAGCAGCGATCGTCCCGGCGGTTTCATGGCCAAAAATCCGGGGGGGATCATAGAGGGGATAACGAATTTTCTTAATATCCGACTGACATAGGCCCACAACCCGAACCCGCACCAGAACTTCATCAGCGGCAATTTCGGGAACCGGAATCTCCTCGTAGCTGAGCTGGTTAACACCCCTGAACACCTGTGCTTTCATAAGCTTGAACCCTCTAGTGTGGTCTCTGGAAGATCGGATGGAAACATCTGCTACATAGAATACCGGAAGAAGGCTTAAAACTCTACCAAATCATCATTCCAAACCCTATAAAATCTCTGTGAATTAGCTAAATTTTTGAGGAAGTAATACAAGAAGTAATACAAATAGAGAAAACAATAGAGGCGATAACCAGGGAAAGAGGTTGCTCTGCAGAGGGTTCATGAGTGGGTCAGATTAAGGATTTGTTGCAGGTCGATAACGAATCCCGGTAGTACATTTTCTCCAGATAAGCAAGTTGGGTTTTGGCGAACTTCTTTGGATTGGTTCTGGCGGTAAATTTCTACCTGCTGATTCTGAGGATCAATCAACCAGCCCAGCAACGCCCCATTATCCATGTATTCCTGCAGCTTATTTTGCAAACTGATCAGGGAATCACTGGCAGAGCGTAATTCAACCACAAAGTCAGGACAGAGCGGTAAAAACTGATCAGGGTCAGGACTAATAGCTGCAATTCGTTCTCGTTTAACCCAAGCAGCATCGGGGGAACGATCGGCTCCATTGGGTAGATGAAAGCCAGTGGACGAGTCAAAAGCCAATCCCATCCCATTTTGTTCAGCCCAGTTTTGTAGTTGTGTGGTCAGCTTAATATTGCGATGTCCAGTTCCCCAGCCCGTCGGTGGCATGACAATCAGTTCTCCTCTAGCGGTGCGTTCCATTCTCAAATCTGGGTTTGCCCGGCAAAGTTGAAAAAATTGCTCACTGGTCAATTGGATCAGGGGTTCCAGCGTTAAGGTAATAGCGGCCATGCTTTTTTTAGGCTTAGACTGATAAATCAATTATTGAATTCAGTTGCCTTAATTCTAAGGTTGTAATTGCTCTGCCAGTAATCCTGCCCCTAATAAGCCAACTTTGGGATTGAGGATCAGGGAAACACGCATTTTTTCCAGCAGGGGACGCATTCTGCCTTTATTCAGAAAGTTAGCGATAAAGGTGCCATCCTCCATTTTGGCCAGAATTTTAGGGGCAACCCCTCCGGCAATATAAACTCCTCCAGAAGGTAAGCTTTTCAAAGCTAAATTTCCGGCTTCCGCTCCATAGGCGGCGACAAACATCTCCAGGGTTTGCTCACAGAGGCGATCGGTTTTGGCCAGGGCGTGGCGAGCAATTACCGCAGCAGCATCTTCCTGGGCCAGGGCAGCGGCAACTACGGGGGATTCAGGGGCAAACTGGCTTTGACGCAGGTATTGATAAATCACAGGGATACCCATACCGGAAACCACCCGTTCCACTGAAACCCGCTGATGCTGTTCTAAGAGGAACTGAAGTAAACCAATTTCTAAGGGGTTACGAGCCGCAAAGTCCGTGTGTCCACCTTCCAGGGCAATCACTTTATATTGATCTCGCTCCCAGAACAGCAGCGCTTCCCCCAATCCTGTCCCCGCCCCCAGAACTGCGATCGTCCCCTCTGGTACAGCTGGTTGATCTTGCAAAACCACTAAATCGTCCGGGTGCAACCCCAAAATGCCATAGCCAACGGCGGCAAAATCATTAATCAACTGCACGTGGGGAATGCCCAGGCTGGCTTGCATTTCCTCCCCATCCAGTAGCCAGTGCAGATTACTGAGTTGACAGGTGTTATTGATCACAGGACCAGCGATCGCCAGACAGGCCGCCTGGGGCCCCTCTCCCCCCACTTCAGCCAAGAAATCTTTGATGATGTGATTCAGGTGAGGGTAGGAGGCACTGGGGTAGATTTTTTCTGCCACGATAGGGGAATCTGTCTGAAGGAGGCGCAAAATAGTTTTCGTTCCGCCAATATCTCCAGCTAACCATCTAGTCATCTCTATTATCCTCCTGTTCCAGTGGGGCTTCCCGTTCTAGCAGCAGCGTTACCGGGCCATCGTTGAGGATGAAAACCTCCATCATGGCTCCAAACCGTCCCGTTTCCACCCGTAAACCACTCTGACGCAAGCCTGCTACAAAGCGATCGTACAGGGTTTGGGCCTGCTCTCCCCCCGCGGCCCGATCGAAGGAAGGACGACGACCTTTACGACCATCCCCGTAGAGGGTAAATTGGCTCACCACCAGCAATTCTGCCCCAATCTCCTGCACGGAAAGGGCCAGGCTCCCCTTCTCATCGGGAAACAAACGCAGGTCTAAACACTTGCGGACCATCCATTCCACCTCGGCGATCGTATCGGTACGGGAAATGCCAACCAGTAAATTTAACCCCCGTCCGATCGTCCCAATCACTTCCCCATCCACTTCCACACGGGAGGCTTTAACTCGCTGAATTACAACTCGCATCTGGCACCTTCCATCACACCAACTAAGGATTGCAGATCAAAGTCTCGATCGCGGCCACTTAAACAAATTCCAGAACTGACGACGGTGAGGTCAGCTTTGCCGATCGCACTGGTATGGCGGGTGTTATCAGCGGTGGTCCAGTGAACGGTCCAGTCACTGTTCCTCTCGTACTATACACGTACTACAAGGGCAATATTCAAATGGGTTGAGAGCGTAAGAATTTTCAGGCAGGCCCTCAAGTTCCAGCAGTAACTTGTTTTGCTAAGATTCTTCCAGGTTTGACCAGTGACGTATTGAGGTCGGGAGAGGTAGCAGGATGAAACTACGGGAACTATTAACGGCTGTCCAGTCAGAAATAACTCTGATTGGTGATTTACCCTGCCATCCCGCTTTAGATCGTGAAATTACCAGTCTGTCTACCAATTCCTGGGCCTGCCAGCCAGGGAGCCTCTTCATTGGTATGCCAGGCACACGGGTAGATGGAGGCAATTTCTGGGCCAGTGCCATTTCTGCTGGAGCGGTGGCTGCCCTGGTTTCTGCCGCTGTTCCCCTCCCCGATCCTGCTGAGGCCTGCGTGATTCCCGTTCAGGATGTTAGCCGAGCCTGTGGGGCGATCGCTGCTGCTTTTTACAACTATCCGACTCAGAGACTGAAGCTGGTGGGAGTAACGGGCACGAATGGCAAAACCACGACCACCCATTTAATTGAATATCTGCTCAATCAAACCGGACAACCCACCGCCCTGTTGGGAACGCTCTACACCCGCTGGCCCGGTTATCAGGAAACCGCTGTCCATACGACTCCCTTTGCCGTGGAATTACAGGGACAATTGGCCAGTGCGGTCAAGGCGGGCTGCCCATTTGCGGTGATGGAAGTGAGTTCCCATGCCTTAGCCCAGGGACGGGTGCAGGGTTGTACCTTCCAGGTGGGGGTGTTTACCAATCTTACTCAAGATCACCTGGATTTCCATAAAGATCTGGAAGACTACTTTTCTGCTAAAGCCCTATTGTTCAGTCCCGGCTACCTCAGCGGTAAAGCAATTATCAATCAGGATGATCCCTACGGCCAGCGGCTGATTCAGCAATTGGAGCCAGCCCAGGTTTGGACTTATAGCACTAGTGATTCTACAGCGGATTTTTACACTCGTGATCTAAACTATCTGGCCAATGGAGTAGAGGGTATTCTGCACACACCTGAGGGCGAAATTTCCTTCACCTCCCCTCTGGTGGGCCAGTTTAATGTAGCTAACCTGTTGGCGGCCGTTGGAGCCGCTCTGGCCCTGGGAGTCAATCTAACGACGATCGCAGCAGCATTACCGCAATTTTCTGGTGTCCCCGGTCGGATGCAACAGGTGCAGGTCGCTCCCACTCAGGACATCAGCGTGATTGTGGACTATGCCCATACCCCAGATAGCCTGGAAAATATGCTGCGGGCCGCTCGTCCCTTTGTCAAAAATCGGATGATTTGTGTCTTTGGTTGTGGGGGCGATCGCGATCGAACAAAACGCCCCAAAATGGGGGGCATTGCGGCTCAATTAGCCGATCAGGTGGTGGTCACCTCAGACAATCCCCGCACCGAAGATCCGCAGCGCATTCTGGAGGATATTCTGACCGGCATTCCTGAGGGGTTAAACCTGATTGTGGAAAGCGATCGGCGCAAGGCCATTCAAACCGCAATTCTCAATGCCCAACCCGGAGATAGTGTTCTAATTGCAGGCAAAGGCCACGAAGATTATCAGATTTTAGGCACAGAGAAGGTACACTTTGACGATCGGGAAGAAGCCCAGGCAGCTTTACAACAAAGGATCGCTCTATTCAGCTAAATAACGAATAAAATGTTCCCTCTTAGATAGATGAGTAGAAGCTTTGCAGGCTCGACTTTTTAGCAATCTATTTCAAGAAGATAAACCAAAGTTAATTTGGCGATCACAGCTGGATTGCATTGGGGGCAAATGGAGAGAAATCATGCCTGATCGATCCTGCAGAACTGCATCAGGAGTTTATAATTTTGTTACACAAGGAGGGATTATATTTGTACGTAGAGCAAGTGCAAGAGTAGGCAATAGCCTGATTGGACACATTGACTTAGCGATGGGCAGAGATGTGGAATACGCTGGAAGACTCTATTTTTCAGGGCGCTATAATCGTGGGGTTTTGCGAAAATGGAAGAATGAATCTGGTCACTATCGTCCTGATGCAGCTTTTATGGTCCAGGCTAATCTACCCCTAGAGTTATTTGAAGCAGGCAAATTTGAGAGCTTAGTTAGTTTCTAATCTTAATTATTTTAGTATCACGTTTCAGAAGAATAAGAATTCATCAATCAAATTCTTTTAAAGATATGCAAAACTTGGCAAACTGCTCAGAAGAAGAAAAGCTGAATCAAATCTGCGTTTTATTGGAGCAAGATTATATCAAAGCTTTACAAGTTGCAAATTCAAATCTAACCAGCAAGAAATCTTTTGAACGTTTGCTGGAGAAAGGCTTAACAAAAGCTAATGCTAGTGAGATTGAAGTATGGCTTAAGTACCTGGTTCCTCGTCTTGGCTTACGTAGCACAATAAAATTTTTAGAAAAACAACTGCCACAACAACCACAGCAAGTAAAAAAGGCTTTCTACTGGTTACCAAAGTTCGTTGAACAAACAAATGACAAAGAAGTGAATTTATTGAGGGGATTCAAGAATAAAATGATTGGTGAAGAATATAAGAGTATCAGTCCATCAGGAAAAGTCTATAAATTAATCCTGAGAGTTAAATCAACTAACGAATACGCAGTTTTTGGTGGCTATCAGTTGGGCAGTCGTGGCTCAGGGGTAATAGCTGAAATTTTGCATCCAGAAACGTTTTTGCCAACAGGCGGTATCAGGCTAGTTTCCCCCGGGGATCTGGAAATTTTAGATCCGCAGCCCTATGACGACTGAGGCAGCTGACATTTTCATGGAGTTCTTCTGATCGGGTGATGGACTGGGCTTAAGGCTGTGCCACGATCGGTTTTGAACTCAGCCAAACTGGCAGACGCAAAAGATCACCAGCCATGAGCCTGTTAATGCTAGACCTGGATGGAACCCTGCGGGAACCCCTGAGCGGTAAGCCCTACATCCAGCATCCCCAAGACCAGCGGATCATCCCTGGGGTTGAAGTTGCGCTAGGGTTCTATAGCGATTGGAACAGGGTTGGCATTACCAATCAGGCCGGTGTGGCAGCAGGGTTCAAAAGTCTACGTCAGTGCATTCTGGAGCAACAGTACACCCTCCAACTGCTCCCATCGCTGCAAGAAATCTACTTCTGTCCAGACTTTGAAGGTCGGCACTGTTATCGGGTCACCCCCCAAACCGTTCAAAACCACAGCCAAACCCGCTGGTTTCGCCAATATCGTAAACCCCAGCCTGGGATGTTACTGCTGGCCATAGTGCGGCATAATCATCTAGCAGAAAATTGTTTATACGTGGGCGATCGCCCGGAGGATGCTGAAGCGGCCCAACGTGCTGGTGTCCCTTTTCAATGGTCCTGGGAGTGGATGGCCCGTCACCAGGCTGAAGCGGCCTTCAAAATTGAATAACCAGGATCGGAACCATGCTCTCTGGACTGAAGTTTGATACGTTCCTGGGCTACTCCATTACCCGCCCCACCGCCGCCTACCTGGTAGATTTATGCCAGCACGATCGGGTAAATCAGGTTTGGGAATTAGGCTCAGGCATTTCCACGCTGATTTTTAATCGCCTGGTCAAAGCCGGAACGATCGCTCAGGTCACTGCCGTCGAACACGATCGGGGCCATTGGCAACAAACCGAACGGGCCCTAGTCCAGGAAGGCAAAAGCAGCTGTACCCAACTATTACACCGCTCCCTGGTTAACCACTGGTATGATCTCAACCCCAGGGACATTGAGGCTCCCATTGACTTACTGCTGATCGATGGCCCTCCCGGCAAAGTCTGTCCCAAAAGTCGCCAGCCGGCCCTGGACTTTTTCTACAATCATTTAGCGACAGGGGCGTATATTTTATTAGATGACTACTACCGGCAAGAAGAAAAAGAGATTTTACAATTCTGGATCCAGAAATACGGTTTAACCCTGGAAGCGATCTTACCCGTGGGACTGATCAGTGCGATCGCCGTCTGCCGTCGTTAGCCCGATGACTTGCTCAAATCCATGCTGCCTGTTCCTTCCCTGTTAATTCAAATTGGGTATGAATCTGCCAGCGGCCCTGCAGATGGATCAGGAGGGTGAGAGCAGCGACTGTAAAGGTAGCTTGAAAGGACTGCTGACAAAATTCTGCCCAGCCAGCCTTAAAATTAGCCGGAGTCAAGTCCCGAAACGCAACGGTGACATGGGGATGAAAGGGACGTTGCTTGCTGATTGGATCGACAATTGCTAATTGTGCTTCCAGTTCAGCCATCAAGTTCTGTTGCAACTGCAGTAGGGCCCGCGATCGCACCACATGAATATAAATGACCCGAGGGGGGAAGGCGGCAAACCCATCCAGTTGCACCGTTAGGGGAGCGTGGCGCTGGGCAAAGGTCTGGAGGACACTTTTTAGCCGCACAGCCTCTGACTCCGCCTGTTGAAAGGGAGGTTGGAGCGTGATGTGAGGCGGAGAGTTAAGGGCTTTACGGCTGTGATAGCGCTCCTTAAAGTGCTGCTTAATCCGAGTAACGTCGCTCTGAACGGCTTCCGGGGGCAGCAAAGCCACAAAGTAACGCTGCGGGCCTAGCGGCTCAGGTTTAGAACTTGTTTTAAAATTAGAACTTGTTTTAAAACTTGTTGAGGTCAATCCCCGCTTCCCTGGCAAAGCTATCCAATCCCTTGTGTTCCAGGGTCTTGAGCGCTTTGGTCGATAGACGCAGTCTCACCCACCGTTTGCCCTGGGGCCACCAGATCCGCTTCCATTGCAAATTCACCTCTTGCAGCTTTTTGGTACGGCGGTGGGAGTGGGATACGGCATAAGCATTGTTCGCTCTTTTGCCTGTGAGTTGACAGACACGACTCATGGTGACGCTCTCCAGCAAGTGTTTTCTAGGTTTCCAGGTCTTCAAATTAGCCCGATCTACATTTATAGCTTTAAACCTGAACCCAGCGATACTCTGAGCTTCAGAAACCAATCCCAACCCAGCGGTTAAGCAACTCTTCAAGTTCGGTTTTCCCCCAGTTGGGCGACTTGCTGATGCCAACCCGGTCTTGTTACATTACTTAACAAAGCTAAACAATGTTTTACAATTTAGGAGTTGAGCCATGTTGTTGTTTGTGATTGCCTTATTTGTTGCTGGTTGGGTCGCTGCCGCCGTGCTGGGTACGCAAGCCTACTTCCTGGGGGAACAAACCAAGCCCATCCACGAGCGCAACTGGCGGTCTGAGTCCTTTGAGAAATTATCTGAGGTTATTACGGGGCAGGCGATCGACCATAACAATCGGGTTCCCAGTGCCTATGGTCAACTAGATGCCTACAACAGCAGTCTGCTGCCCAATGCCTAACTTCAGCCGAAAAAAGGGGAATGAAGCTATTCCAGCCCTTCCCCTACTTGGCAATATGATACAGATATATAAAAACGGTCAGACGGCCGCGTTCACGCCAAACTTCCAGCCTACTTGCTGAAGAAGCTTTGCACCTGTCTGAGGGCGGCGGGCAGAATATTCTTTAATGCCCAACCCCCGGCCAGAAGCACAGGCAGCAACACAACTAGTACGCGAAAATCTAAATCCATCTTGATTCACTCCCATTTAACTTGCTCTACAGTTCCCATCTACATTCTGCTATAGATGCTGCCACCCTGATCTTGCCTGGCAACCGAATTTACAGCGTTTTCCAGGATAGTGAAATACATGGTTGGCACCGAAACGTCTACTGGCTAGAGCTTCTGATCGGCCACATCTAAGTGGAAAACGCTGTAGGCAGGATTTCAACAGGGAATGGGGCAAGCGCTTTCACCCACCCTGCAGATTAGCCAAACCCCAGTTCAGTTCCCCGATTGGCATGGACCAGGGCTAGTTTTTCATACTTATGAGCATGGTCAATTAAGGCTGCTGCTTCCGCTGCATCGATCGCCCGTAGCACTTTAGCGGGGACACCGACCACCAGCGAGCGGGGGGGAACATCCTTAGAAACCACTGCCCCAGCTCCCACAATGCTGCCAGCCCCAACCCTTACCCCATCCAGAATCACCGCACCAATCCCAATTAAACTTCCCTGTTCCACATAGGCCGAGTGGACCACTGCCCGGTGCCCGATCGTGACGTAATCCTCCAGAATGGTCGGCTTACCAGGATCACCGTGAAGAATGGCACCATCCTGAACATTTGTACAACGGCCAATTTCGATCCGCTCCACATCCCCCCGCACCACGGCTCCATACCAGATACTTGACCCAGGTTTGAGAATGACCTGGCCGACCACGGTGGCATTCGGGGCAACAAAAGCGGCGGGGGATAAATCTGGCAGAGGCCAGTAGGTAGGGCTTGGATGAGGATTAAGCACAGGTGATTAGATTAGTTTAAAGAGAGGTCAAAAATGGAAGTCCTGACAAAAATTAGACTCAGGCTACAGTCGAGGGATGGACAACCATCGTTATAATAAAGCCACAAACAGGTGTAGAAGCAGTGGTCAGACTTATAGGCACTTCATGAACCATCCCGGCTCACATTATCCAATTTTTGGCCCGGAAATTCAGTGCCCCCACTGCCGTCAAACGATTCCGGCCCTGACCCTGACGGACACTTATCTCTGCCCCCGTCATGGTCCCTTTGAAGCCAACCCCAAAAATGGTGAGTTAGTTCATTTGCAATCCGGGCGGCACTGGCGACAGTGGAATGACGAATGGTATCGACAGCATACCCACCCCGATGGCATTCGGTTTGAAATTCATGAAGCCCTCGATCGGCTCTACACGCAGGGGTATCGGGCTACCCGAGTCGTGATTGCACAGCGTTACAAAGAGTTAATCAGCAATTATCTGGAGCGCAGTAGTCCCTGGCGTGGGCAAGGCGACTCCCAACGGTTGCGGCTCTATGGCTTACCCGTCGAATTCAGCCCCGATCCCCTGGAAGAACCGTGCTGGGATGTGATTAACTTCGATCTGGATAAGGAGCCGGGAACCCCGATTCGCCCGCCTTATTTCCGTATGTTTGAATAAATGGTTTCACCGGGATGCTGAAGTAACCATGCGGGGACATCACACCTCAATTCGGACTGCCGATATCCACCGGGCGATCGACTTCTATCAGACCTTAGGGTTTGAAGTGCAGGAACGCTTTACCACCGGTTACACCCTCGCCTGCTGGATGATGGGAACAGCGGGACGCTTGGAGTTAATTCAAATCCCCCAACCGGCCCCGGCCCCTGATGCCTTTGGCGATGAACACTATGTCGGCTATTACCACCTGTCCTTTGACCTGACCGAGGAATTAGGTGCGGGGCAAAGTCTCTCAACCTGGTTACAGGCTTTGGGCGATCGATTGGCCCAGTTAGATTTACCCTTAAAAATTCTTCTTTCTCCGACCTTACAGATCATTGGCGATCGCTGCTATCAGGTCGCCTTCCTGGCCGATCCCGATGGTCTACCCCTGGAATTTCTCCAGGATGTTGGTCCGGCCCAATCAAATTAAATTCTGTAGAGATCGTTGAAATATTTATTGATACCTCCCTTCTACCGTGGCGACGAATTCAGGCATTAACATAGGGTAGCAAGCACAAAAGACTTTTGTCCCGTCATAGATTAGTAAGCCCATTGCTGCAGCGATCGATGGCTAAGGTCTGCCCCATCTCACTGACCCTTTTGTTCACCGTCTGCCTGTTCGAGAGCAAGGCCCTGGCTCAGGCTAGTTCCGTCTTACCCCAGCGTTTCAGCCTTAGCCTGGCCACCACCTTGTCCGACCTGAAGAGCTTGAACCAAAGAATTTTATTGAGAAGGAATTTGCAGCAACGTCCCCCCCTGCGTTCCGTCAACCAACGGGCCGTCCTGACCACCCTTGTCAGTTTTAATGGGCGCAATGGGGCCCACCCCGCCGGGCCAGTGATGCAGGGCAGGGATGGCAATTTTTATGGCACGACTGAAGAGGGAGGTATGCATCGCTTCTATGGCACCCTGTTTCGCCTCAGCCGCAGTGGTAGCCTCACCACCCTGTTCAGCTTTGCTGGTTTAGAGGGCGCAGAACCCCAAAGTGGACTGATTCAAACCAGAGATGGCAGTCTGTGGGGAACGACCTCGCGGCAGGGTAAAAATGGGGGAGGAACGGTCTTTCGCTTCACGGCCGGGCAACGCATACTCAACCTGGCGAACTTAGAGGGGCTGCAAGGCAGCGAGCCTGTAGCGGAACTTGTCCAGGGGGGAGATGGCAACTTCTATGGCACCACGATCGCCGGGGGTAAAAATGATCTGGGGACAATTTTTCGCCTCACCCCTAACCGACAATTGACCACCCTGGTTCACTTTAATGGTGCTAATGGGGCCCGTCCCTATGCCAGGCTGACCCTGGGACTGGATGGCCATTTCTACGGCACAACCTCTGCCGGGGGTGCGAGTCGGACTTGCAAACTGGGGTGCGGCACCATTTTTCGGCTAACAGCCACTGGACAACTGACCACTCTCTTTAGCTTTAGCGGTAGAAATGGTAGTACCCCCGTTAGCCCTCTGGTGCAGGGGCAGGATGGCAGCCTTTATGGCACCACAGCTTACGGGGGCATCAATGATCAGGGCACCATTTTTCGGCTCGCCCCCACCCGCCAACTAACCACCTTAATTCGTTTTACCCGTGCGAATGGCGCTACTCCCCTGGCAGGTTTAACCCCAGACGATCAGGGTAATTTTTACGGTACTACCCAGTCCGGCGGGAACAGTAGCAGTTGTCCAGGGGGATGTGGCACTGTTTTTCGGCTCGCTCCCACCGGCCGGCTCACCCGCTTGATCAGTTTCAATGGTAGAAATGGGTCCCAACCCTTTGCCGAATTGGTTCAAATTGGGGATGGTAGTTTTTGGGGAACAACGAAGTTTGGGGGAAGCCACGGGTTAGGTACAGTATTCCGGTTCATCATGCGCCGCTGATTGCCTGTGATTTCTTCAGTTGTGCTCTCCACTGCAGCAAAACAAAACTGGCTCCGTCTGGCCCTGCAACTGCAAGGTTCCGTGTTTCCGATCGTCCTCCCGCGCATCCTGATGTTTAGTGGCTTAGGGATGCTGGTTGCCCTGGCCCATGATTTTCATCTGCCCGTTTATATTCAGGCTCTGGGGGATTTGAGCAATAATGTAGCTTGCAATTTAGTCCTGGGTTTACTCCTGGTCTTTCGCACCAATACTGCCTATGAAAAGTTCTGGGAGGGCAGAAAGGCCTGGGGAGAGTTGGTGGTCAATATTCGTAATTTGTCCAGAGAAATTCGGTGTAGTTTGCCTGCGGAGTCGGAACAGGACCGCCAAACCCAGGAAACCCTCATTAAACTTCTCACCGCATTTGCCATCGCCACTAAATTACATTTAAGACAGTTACCGATCGAGCAGGAATTAGACGAGCTGGTAAGCCCAGATCAACTCCCTCAGTTGCAACAGTCTGCCAACCCCCCTTTATTAATTAGCCTCGCTATTGAAGCCTACCTGCAACAGCAATATCAACATCAGAATCTGGAGGTCAACCAACGAATTGCAATGGGGGAACGGGTGAATCAACTCATTGTTGGTTTAACCAGTTGTGAACGCATTGCTCGCACCCCCATTCCTCCGGCTTACACCATTTATCTCAAACGTTTAATTCTGATTTATTGTTGCTTTCTGCCCTTCAATCTGGTAGAGCGCACCCAGGCATGGACAGGGTTGATTATGGCCGTCGTCAGTTTTATTCTCTTTGGCGTAGAAGAGATTGGCAATCAAATTGAGAACCCCTTTGGTACCGATCCTAACGATCTACCTCTAGATCAGATCTGCCAGGTCATTGTTGAGAATGGCAATCTGGTGCTCAGTTTTGATCCAGTCAGCCCCCTGGTGCCTGGCATAGCTGTGAGCAATCCTGCTCTGCCGAAGTTGTGAAAATACCCCAGACTAGCAGGGGTGACTTCAGCATAACCCCACCCTGTGGTCACAGTTAAACACCCGCGTGGCTAGATCGGGGGAGGGCTGTCTCACCCACTTGGATGAAGCTAGGCGGGTGAAGTGAGATTGGGGTGGCAACCGTATTGTGAGAATAACCTCAAGTTATGAGGAGGAACCGCAATGGATCAAAGACTGATGATGGCAGCGACCCTCACCTTGCTGCTCAATGTTCTGCTCAATGCCCCTCAAACCGTTTCCCAAATTCGCCCCCTATCCCAAAATTCAATGCGCTGGTCGGTTCCCTCTGATTTGGCTCCCTACAGTGAAACCGTGATTCCCTACACCGAAACGCTGGCACCAAGCTCAGAACTGGACCAGGGTACAGTTGACCTTTAGGATGAGCCAGCAAAACTCTTCCTACATCAAGTGTTTAGTCCCAATTAACTATACAGTTCCGGGTTGGAACGCAGCGTTTCTCCCGGTTCTCCCCGCATGGCCCGACTTTTTGCCTTGGCTTCCGCAGCACTGGATTTCAATGCCTGCAGACGGGCTTCATACTTTTTCCGTTGGCGTTTGGCGGGGGTCTGGTCAATCAGGGCTTTCAGGGCACTGCCCAAACTCTTGTAGGCGTTGGGTAAGGTATAGCCAAACCGGGTTGCCAGGGCCAGGGCTTTCTGATCGGCTTCGATCGCCTCTTTCAAGGTTTTCTCATTGTTATTACGTCTATAGAGCCGATAGCCTGAAAATCCACACAGAGCCAGGGCCAACAACAGGAGTAAACCATCCTGAACCCAGAGTTCGCCGACTGCCCCCCCCAGCCCGATCGCCAGGGCAGCCATTTCCCAGCCATCCTTAGGAATGGTGTCATTTTGAATCCGGGCCACCTCGTGCCAGAAGAGCAGATTGCGCTGATCCTTAGCCAGTTGATCCCAGCGGAGCAGGTCAATTTGAATTTCGACCTGATCTCTACCAATCTCTTCACAAGTGATCAGGGGCGGATTGACGGCTGAGGTGGCCTCTACCATCACCCAACTCTGCAATTCGGGGGGCAGGAGGGTTTTTAACCGCCGTAGTTCACCCAGGTCGGCTCTGGCAGTGGAGGGGGAAGATGTCATGGGCTAGCTCATCAAGAGAACGATACCTATATTTTGGAGTATAGCGGTCTTAACTCCGTTTCGTTTAGCTAACTTATCCTTAGGTCAGAACCGCCGGACGGGGGTTGATATCAGCTACTCAACGGGCTGCAAGAGCCATAACCCGGTAAATGTGATGCCAGAATCATCGGGTTGAACTAATAGAAAATGTAATCCCGCTGAAGGGGTTTTACGCTGTTCAAACGTCGTAGCTGCCCGTGCCACTTCGGGGTCGGTAAAGGTAACTAGAATCCAGCGATCGCACAATCCTGCATTCAGCACCAGACCACTGGTTTCTGCCTGGGTGAAGTGCAAACTGACCGGGTTTTGCTCCTCTAACCAGCGGGCCAATTTCAGCGATCGTCGTCCCCCATAGATCACAACACCGGGAATGGGAGTTACGCTGGCTAAGCTCAAGGCTTTAGGGCGCAGGTCTGGGGGGGCGCTGAGAACGGGGAATGGTTTTTCTAACAGGGTTTCTTCCAGATCGGCAGCGGTGAGAGTGGCAAACTGCCAGCGTTCTCCCTGCAGGTGTTCTGGTAAGGGGAGCGGGGGTGGCTGTTCGATCGCAATCGGGCTATAGGATTGGCGGGTATAGCCGGGCAGTTGAGCATAGACCTGGACCCGTTCTTGCAAGATCTGTTTGAGTTCAGGTGTGCGACGGGTAGCTTCTACCGTAATGCCTAAAGGGTTACAGGCAACCTCCAGCAAACTGAAGCATTGGGGACGAAAAACCTGCAGGCGATCGGGCAACTGATCGGCCATCTGACCCAGTTGGGCCATTAACCAATCCGCTGTGGCTGTACTTTGGGGACAAAAAGCCGTGTAAAGCTGACCCGTTGTGGGATCGTAAACCACCAGTTCCCAGATCGACTCACCTCGATCGTCGTGGAGGGGGCGACGGTAAAAATCAATTTGCCAGATCTTCATCACCAAACTCTAAGGGTTCTAATATTTCTGTCACTAACCTCTCTACTTCTACAGTAGGGGAAATGCTTCTGCCCCCATGGCATCCCTCCACGATCGTAAGGTCTGCCCCCTTTGATCTGGCTCCATCCTATGCAGTGTTGGTCGTTAAACTCTTGCTAGCAATCGCCCCAACTTCATTAATCACAAAAAGTTAAGAATGCCAGGGCTAACTTTATAAAGGTGCAACAATAAATCTGCATCAATAGATAATTTATATTCCTTACCCCATGAACCTCTGGAATAAATTGCTTGTGGTTGCTGGTGTCTCTGCCACACCATTTGTGGTCACGGCGATCGTTGCTGCTCTAACCGTGCCTGACAGTGGCACAACGGGGACATTTGGACGGAGTTTATCCGTAACCAATACCAACACCAGTACCAATGCTACGAATGGGATTTTTAACACGGGGGTGTTTGGACGAGCTGCCAAGTATGGACTTCACGGGGTCGCTACTGCTCCCACTGGAAATAGCAATGGGGTGGGCGTGTTTGGTCTGACCAAAAATGGTCTGGGCAGAGGAGTCATGGGCCAAACCACGGATGGCATTGGCGTCTATGGTGTCAACAGTAGCCCAGGCGCAGCTTATGACTTTAAGACCGGACGTGGCAGTGGGGTCTTTGGCATTGGAGTGCTGGGGGTGTTTGGCAAAAGCAATCAAGCCAGTGGCGGGACTGGAGTCCTTGGCATAAGTAGTAGTGGCTACGGTGTCTATGGCAAAAGCGAGACAGACATCAGCACTGCCGTGAGAGGGGATAACGTTGCGGGCACCGGGGTGTCTGGCAGTAGCACTAATGGCTACGGGGTATATGGCGATAGCACTAATGGCTTTGGGGTGTATGGCAATAGCCCTAATGGCTACTCTGCCATCTTCAGCCTCGGACTTAATGGGCTTGGCACCTGTTCTTATAGTGGAGGGGCAGATTGGATCTGCTTATCTGATCGCACCTTAAAAGAAAACTTCCGCAGTGTCAGCTCTGTCCAAATTCTTAAACAACTGGCCGCGATGCCCCTGCAGCAGTGGACCATGAAGGGGGCTAAACAGAAAGAGTATCATCTCGGTCCCACGGCTCAGGACTTTCAGAAGGCATTTAACTTTGGGGTGGAAGACATCAAAGTGCCAGAAGATAAGGGCATCAAAGGAGTCAAGGGCATCAAAAATCCGAATGCCGGGAAAACCTTCAAGGGCATTAATCGGGCCGATGTGGTGGGGGTGGCACTGGTCTCGATCCAGGGACTCTACAAACTCACCCAGGGGCAACGGGCAGAATTGGAGCAAAAGTTAGCCGAGAAAGATGTCCAAATCGCTCAGTTAAAACAGCAAAAAGACCAGGAAATTTCCCAACTGAGAGAACAAGTGGCGAACCAGAACACACAGATTGCGGCTCTGCAAACTCAACTGGATACCAGACTGGCTGCTCTAGAACAGCAAATCGGATCGGGACAGGTTAACCCTGCACTAGCTCAAGCCTCTCTGCCCCAGCAACGGTAAGCCAACCTACCTAATTTTCGGGTAATTCACCAAACTGTTGCCGATAGCGATCGAGTTGCTCTGCTAAGGTCTGCGATCGTTGCCGCTCCGCCTGGAGGGCCGTAGCCTGTTCAGCGGGAATCAACAGTTTTTCACCTGTATCTATACGATAAAAGCTGATTAAACGGCCCTCAGCCTTCAAACGCAATTGCAGGGGTTCACTTTGCCCATCTGTAATTGGAACGTAGGTTGGCTCAGCACTTTCTAGCAGTCGATAGCCCCGTAATTGTTCAGCAATCCACTCTCCTTTAGGATCAAATTGCCAGTATTCCTTCACCCCTAACTGTTCATAAAGTGTTTTTTTGAATCCTTCATCCTGATGGCGGGTGCTGGCAGAGGTGATCTCAAAAATAACCCTGGGAACCTCACCTTCCTCCCAGATTTTGTAGTTATCCCGTCCGCCTGGTTCCACATTGAAAATCACCATCACATCGGGAGCCGTACGCAGTCTGGGGAATCCCTGAGCGTAATATAAAAATTGATTGCCCAGGACCGTTACCTGTTGTCCAGCTAAATACTGCCGTAGCACTTCTAAGGTGATCAGCAGGGCATAGAGATGATCAAAGGTTTCTGCCACAGGTTCACCGTCGCCACTGGGATAAAAGATGTCCGGTGCAGTTGTGATGGTCAGGGCTGTCATCTGCTCAAGCTCCAATTCCAGTTCAAGCTGGATAAATACGTAGCCGACGATTTGGTTCTTCACCAAAACTGCGGGAAGTGAGGCGGTAGTGTTCAATCAATTCGTGCTGCATTTTGCGGATATTGGCCGATCGGGGTAGCAATTCTACCGGCTGTCCTTTGGGAATGACAATCTGTTCCACCGCTAAGCGGGCTTCTTCTAAGGCTTCAATTTCATCCCCACTCCCCCTGGGAGCATAGAGAGATAGTTCGCCCACTTCTGGGGTGTCCGGCTCATCCATATTCAGCAAGCGCCGTAACCCCCTGGCAATATGGGGAATGCTATTGGCTTTAATCGTATGGATGGGAATATGACGGGCGCGGGCCAGGTGGCGTAATTTAGCATGGTTTTTCAGATGCGATCGCAGGGCCAGCACCACATCTGCGCCATCAATATCTTTGGTTAAGACCACAGGCAAATTCAGGGTTTGCACCACCTGTTCCAATTGCTGCCGACTGACTGCGTAGGGGTAAACGTGCAGGGGTAAATCCTCCCCATTGGGGCCCACACTTTTGTTCAACCTGAAAGCATCTTCCTCTGTCTGGCTGAGCGAGTCCTCTAACAGTTGATGGAAGTAGGATTGTTCTTTATAGGATGGCTCTTTAGGGCTAACCTCCTGGCGATAGGTGGGTAAAGGCAACATTTGGCCAGTTGAGCGCCAGCCCGGTGCCGCCAGTGTGGATTTGGTTTCGGGAACTAAGCCGGGGGTTTGGGGCAGTTCATGGGTAATAATCACTTTACCCGTTTCACTCAGGGTGCGAATTTGGGGAGTGGGAATCCGGCCCCGCAGGAGATGATCCACTGTTTCTGCCACCTGTTCATGCACCACCCAGCGCTCCCGCTCTAGCAATTCCACGGCAATCTCAAAGGTCGGGGGAGCTTTGCGTTCCAACACACTTTTCTGGCTACCCCGCCGCCGCGCTTCCTCATCCCCCAGGGTAACGGACTGAATTCCCCCCACCAGGTCAGAAAGGGTCGGGTTTTTGATCAGGTTTTCGATCCGGTTCCCGTGGGCAGTTCCAATCAACTGTACCCCCCGCTCTGCGATCGTTCGAGCTGCTAAGGCTTCCAGTTCCGTACCAATTTCATCGATCACAATCACTTCGGGCATGTGGTTTTCCACCGCTTCAATCATGACCTGATGTTGCAGTTCTGGACGAGCCACCTGCATCCGTCGGGCCCGGCCGATCGCTGGGTGGGGAATATCACCATCTCCCGCAATTTCGTTGGATGTATCAATAATCACTACCCGCTTGAGCAGTTCATCCGCCAGCACCCTGGCTATTTCCCGCAGTGCTGTGGTTTTACCCACCCCCGGTCGTCCCAGCAGCAGAATGGACTTGCCACTTTCGACCAGATCGCGGATCATACCGATCGTTCCGAACACGGCCCGGCCCACCCGACAGGTTAAACCAACGATGTCTCCCTGACGGTTCCGTAAAGCACTAATGCGGTGCAGGGTACATTCAATGCCCGCCCGGTTATCGCCACTGAATCGCCCCACCCGCTGCACACAGTAGTCCAAGTCCGCCTGGCTGATCAAATCCGTAGACAGATACTCCGCCTCACCGGGAAAGCGGGCTTCAGGTCGGCGGCCCAGGTCCATCACCACTTCAATCAGCTGATCACGGCGGGGATGGTGACTTAAAGGGAGGCGAAACTTATCCGGCAAAATATCCAGTAATTTATCCAGGTCGTCGGTGATGAGATGGCGGTTTGCAAGAAGGGGTTCAACCATGGTGGCGCAGGAGGGAGTTAGGCGGGATAACAAACGATCAACAACGGGGCACCGGACTGGGAATACTTAAGTCCGTTGGGGCAGGTGGGGGGTCGAGGGTTAGGGGAAACTTAATCTGATCCACCAGAGTATGAGCCAGGTGGACGGCCTTGTGTAGTAAAACGGGAGACTCTTCCAGCCAGTGGGTGGCTAATTGTTCAAGCTGGGTCTGAATGGGGCTAAATAAAACACGGGCAAAACTACCATAGGCCACGCCGCTAATGTAGCGTTGAGAGCGGTGAGGGGGGGCGGGAGAGGATACTAACTGCGAAGGATGTAATAATCCCATATTTGCCAGTTTAGCAACCGTATGATCGTTTGTACCTCCCGCTAATTGCACATAACCGGGTAAGTGAGCGGCTAAAACCCTGGCTCCCAGTTTGACCGTTTGCCGGGTAGCTCCATCGCCAATATCCCCACTCATGGGACGGCCGTCGGTTTGCCAGATCAGCGGACAGGGTAGGGGGTCCTGCGGCGGGGAGACCCGGTGCCAGAGGTGCCAGAGATACTCTACTAAGCCTTCGCCATCCCCACAACTAATGGCCAGGAGTTTCAGATCGGGTTTAAGTGGGGCTAATTGCTGCCAGAGCCGATCGAATTCTGCTGCTCGTCCCACCTGGGTATGGATTTCGATCGCCTGGACCACTCCGGCTAGCACCAGGGGGGCAATGGTCTGGGGGCTAGCACTTTGGGAGCGAGTACCAATTTGGTCGATCGGACAAACGGGTAAGCATCGCCCACAGCCATAACAGCGTTGTTCCAGCAGGGAGGAAAATTTTGCCACACCCAGACTGAAGTTAAGGGCCTGGGCTGGACAAATACTGACACAGGGACGGGGACAGTCGGCAGGACAGAGGCTCGGATCGAGGGTTGCCTTACGGAAGTGCGGATCTTCACCATCATTCAGGCTCACCATCAGCAGGGGTAGATCCGCTGGTTCAGCAAACTGCTCTGGAACAATGGAACGCGCCATCTGCAACCCTTCCCGTGCAGTACTGATCACAGCAGGATCAGCCGCAACATCCACACAATCCGCTCCGGCCAGGGTATAGGCGAGGGCAAGGTTACGAATTTCCGGGAGATGATGGTAACTGGCTCCACAGATAAGCTTGAACCAGCGGCCGGTTTGGAGGGAATGTAAGGGGCGCGATAGATAGGTCACCCTTATATGCTAACAAGCTGGAGTGGGCAGAAACCGATCGGTTAAAAACTGAACTAAGCAGCAGCGGCCATTTCTTTCAGGGGTTGCCAGCGGAACTGCCGATCGCCCCCCAGCTCGATCACAATTTTGACCTTGGGTTCCTGAGCCGGGAGGATGGAGAGGTAGGCTAATTCCTGGCGGGACAGCCGTTTACCATCAATCATCCACAGCACCAATCCCCTGGCTTTGGGAGGTAAGTTTTCCAGATTGTAGTTGACCAGGGGAGGCAGGAAGAAGGTTTTCACACCCCAATCTGTGTTGCCCTGAGTGCTTTTGCCGAGGTGGGGGGGACGAACGCCGTGAATCTGAGTGAGATAAGAGGGTAAATCCCCCAGACCCGGTGCACTAATGTGCAGAGTCGAATAACCCGCTGCCCGTAGTCGGCGTTGATAGCGTCCTTCAAAGCCACCCTCAGAAGGAACATAGATACCCAGAGCGCCGGATTTCTCTAAATCTTGAATGAATTGACGACCAGTGGTAAACAGTGCCATGACTCGAATCTTTTCCCGTTGGAGTTTTTCCCGTTTGAGCTTTTCCCGTTTGAGCTGTTCTCGTTTCACCGCCGCAGCAGTGGCCGCTTCTATCGAGTTTGAGTGATCGTTCTAGCGATCTAGAATGACCTTGAGTTACTTAGCATTATACGAATAGCCGTTCCTTCCTACCGCACAACTTCTATAAATTTTTCTGCGGCTCTACCATGATAAATCCCCCAGCCCGTCGGTATATTATTCTTTCGATCGGGGTAGCCATCCTTAACCTGCTGCTTAAATTTGCTGCCTATGGGTTGACCGGCTCGGTGGGTTTGCTCTCTGATGCGCTGGAGTCGGGGGTGAATTTGGTGGCGGCGCTGGTCGGGTTCTGGGCCCTCACCTATGCAGCCAAACCAGCGGATGCCAGCTATGCCTTTGGCTATTCTAAAGCGGAGTATTTTTCCAGTGGGGTGGAAGGAGCTTTAATTTTAGTTGCAGCTCTAAGTATTGCGATCGCTGCCTGGGAGAGGCTCTTACAACCTCAAGCTCTGGAGCAAATTGGCTGGGGACTGGGCTTAACCCTGTTGGCCTCCATCCTGAATGGGGTACTGGCCTGGAAGATGCTGCAAGCGGGCCGACGACTGCGATCGATTACCCTGCGGGCGGACGCTCACCATTTGCTCACTGATGTCTGGACCTCGGGTGGGGTGGTGCTCGGACTGCTGCTGATCCACTGGACGGGCTGGCTGATCCTGGATCCTCTGATTGCCCTGATTGTCGCCGTTAATATTATTTGGGCTGGTGTACGCTTGCTGCGGGAAACGGGGTCGGGGCTACTGGATGCTTCCCTACCGGCAGATGAACAGGCTTTGATCACCAATTTACTTCAGCCTTACCAGGAAAAAGGAATTCAGTTCCATGCTCTGCGAACCCGGATTGCAGGTAGCCGTCGTTTTGTCGCTTTTCATGTCCTGGTGCCGGGAGATTGGACGGTACAACGGGGACATCAACTCTGTGAAGAAATTGAATTGAAAATGATTCAGGTCTTGCCGGGAGCTTCCGTGTTTACTCACCTGGAACCCCTGGAAGATCCAAGTTCCTGGGCAGATCAGGATCTCGATCGACCTTTAGTGTAGTCAGAATCTGAGCCGTAAACTTGTGCCCCGGCTAGCAGATATTTTTTCAGATTCTAGCCATATTTAATTTCATAATTTGGAAGAAGAAACGGATACAAAGGTTTGGGAATTTGCCAATGAATCTACTGACAACCTAAAGCTTCAAGTTTCTGAGCAGCCTCACGATACTTCATTGAGTAACCACCACAGTTTCTACCCAGAGAGTATTATCAGTGTCAGGAACTCGTATATTTACAGGTAATTCTCGCCCTAAGTCCTCATAAGCTTCGACTACTGCAGCTAATGCATCCCGAACATTTGCTAAGGCTTCCTCAACTGTATCTCCTTCAGTAACCAGCTCTGGTAATAGTGGTGATGTGACTGTAAATCCGCCCTCAGCTTCTGGGGAAAGCAGTAGCGGAACTTTATAAATCATGACTTGCTATCCTAAGTTCATAAGCACATTATAAAGTAACTTGTATCGAAGGGCAGCTTGCTGCATCGTCTCCCCACTAAACAAATCAAAACAGAATGCAATGCAAAAACACTCATTCTTGATTGATGGCTTATGATATACGAATTATCGTAAATCTGGGAGTTCAAACCATGTCTCTCGCGGAGCTAAGCCCTTTGATTAACAGCTTGAACCAGTCAGATAAGTTATCACTCTTCAAACTCCTTGCCACACAAATCCCAGATGCTGAACTCCAAGTCATCTTTTCTGCATCCGAATATCCAGTTTGGTCACCTTATGACGCAACGGAAGCTGAGATGATTTTGCTGCAGATGATTCAGGATGACAAAGCAACATCTAGTTCTTGGGCAAACTAACTTTAGAAAATCTGATGTTTGTTTTTAGAGATCGCAACACACAATCCAAATCATTCGCTTATAACAAAAATCGATCGACTGACTGCTAAAAATATTAAACCACGATCGAATCGAAAATTGATCGCGCCCCAACGAAGAAACTCCTAAATCAATGTGAAAAAACCGAAGCGCGGCCCCATGAAAAGACTTTGCTTTGGAATAGCATTTGCTTTGTCACTTGAGCCTAACGCCCTGCGCGTCACCGGACGGCGATAATATTTGCATCGTAACCGACTGAATGGAATCCGTTCAGTATGCACGCGCTTGTTAGACTAGACAACATGGAAGATTGCTGTTTGTCTCATTCTATGAAATATTATATTTTCCAACAACTGTTAATCAATATTTCCAAGTGAATTCAGCAAAAAACTGAACTATGAAGGCATGGACAAAAGTAGCAGTTGAGACGAGTTGAACGCCTATCTTCCCCATAGGGGGGTATCTTAACCGTTAGAAGACAACTGCACCCAAACGACTCTTCCATTTTATCCTTTTGTGGGGGTTTCGCCAACGTTGATGCCATGCTCCCGAAACATTCTGCCATTTCTCTATTCGAGGTTCGAGAACAATCTGATATTCTGACTTGACAATAATCTCAAGAAGATGCTGAAAAGACTCATCTTCCCGAAATCTTACTGAGATTCCCGCCAAAAGATCATATAAGCGAAAACTTGGCTGTGCCTTCTTGCGGTTATTATTGGTTATCTGTTTGTATAACAAGTCGTGCTGGATTCCACAAAGAAGAAGCTGACATACTTCTTTAGTTGTACGAGAGTTGATTGAGCCACTTTGCAAAATAGCAATAGCAGCTTCTTCAAAACTCCATGAGGCTGAAGCGAGATGTACATGATGAGGATACGAAAAAGATTCAACTTCACGACAACGAGCATCAGAAGATGTATCACTCTCAGAAAACTCTTGTTTGTCTGAAGGCGAGGGTGACTTTGAAATTATAGCGGACTGAGGGAGTTCATCATCTTTTCGTAGTAAAAGGTCGGAGCTACTACAAAACCTTTTTTCATCTTGGCTAGCAGATGACTGAGATTTAAGGGAAATATCTAGCTGTCTGGGGGGATCGGTCTTTTCTAACTTCTTCACATCAGGAAGACTTCCACGCTTGGAATATATGCCATTCATTCCTATATAGTGAAGAACTGGGGGGCGTGGTAAAGAATTATCGCTCTTAACCGTCTTATCGGTATCGGTCAAACTTGTTTGGTAAAATCCTGGGGCTAAAGGTATTGCAAGAGTTTTTGGGCTAGACTTCGTTAACTGTCGGGAAGATATCAACTTCGTCAACTTTTGGGATAAGAGAGAGGTAAGGGAAAATGCTATTCCACCAGAAACAGAAGTAAAAAGGAAAGCAAAAAGGAAGTTTCTTCGTGATATTCGTGATACAAGAATAGGTCTAATAGGTCTAGGTTTGGGTTGTTTGATAATTGCTATATAAGCTAGAATATAAATGATGAATAGAGTCGCAGTAATCCACTTCATCGAATCTTGTAAAATATCTCCAAGCCAAATGCTAAATCGGAGCTTAAATAGCAGTATTGGAACTAGCAAAATTCCTAACACTAGGCTACTAAGAATAATTTTGCGTTTTAGACTAAACCAAGTTAAAAACTTATCACCAACTAACCAACATCTACAAACCATTATCATCAATGATAGAATAATTATCAAAGCAACTGGTAGTAATGCTCTCGCCCATGTCGGGCCTAAATTGCGTGATAAATCTAATGAAATCCAGCATACCCTTACTAAGGCTGCCCCAGAAAATAGTGGCATTAGGAATAAAAATGTGTCTGCAAGATTACGCTCATCAATTGAGCCAAAGATGTTACTTACCCAGAATTCTTCAATAAGCGTTTTGTATTCATTTCCTTTTCCTTCAATACTCGCAAATTTTTTGAGAAAGTGTCTAATTGTCCATGTGGGTAATCGTCCTGAGATAGCAGCTATTGTATCACCAGAAAAATCTGGTAATCGAGCTAGTTCAAGGATGCCATCAATAGAAAATTTAATTGATTCTCCTCGCACATTTGATAAATATCCTAATAAACCTACACAGAAAAAGCACCACAGAAGTGGGGCAATTAGGACTGGTGACTTAAATTCTATTCCAACTAAATTAAACCCAATATTCCGATCTTGTTGTTGACCTTTTTCTTTGATCTCTAAGTAAGTTTTTTTGAGTTCTAGTGCTTCATTTTCAAGGTCTTTTTCGGTTGTAGCTACAAGTTTTTCACGATCTTCAATAGAGGATTCCTTTAACTTATCCCATAATGATTTAAATTCATCATATCGAGTTTTAGCTTGATCCACCTCCCTTATCACACCTTGCTTTTCTTTTTCATCATAAATCTTCTTTCGGTTGTTATATTCTTTAGTTCTTTTATCATCATCTGAATAATCATTATTAAATTTTTTTAGCTTATCTAGCTCTTGCTTTTCATTCACAAGCTGACGTTTTCGACTTAATACACGGAGTTCCGCATACTGTGTAGCTGAATTGATCTCAATAAATGATCGAGATGTTTGCTTAACAATGTGTAGAGTAGGTTCTAGTCCAGTGAGCCAAATAATAGCTAGTGCTGCTGCCCATAGACCTGCTGTTCTTGCAATTCCACTCGATGCCGTTCGACTTGCCTCAAAAGATTTCCGTGCTGATTTGCGAATTCTTTCAAAGTCGTTCATCATATTAGTATTTTACGACTAGTTTACCATACCAACTACTAGATTTACTGGGTTAAATGGATTGTGCCGAGAACGTCTAATATAACGAAAATGAGTCAAAGGTTTGTGTTTTGTATTACTGTATTCTTCATAGTCTAAAAGCAGCCTAACGGCTGGCGGCTCACCGGGCGGCGATACACCCTGCATCATAACCGACAGATTAACTATCCGTTCTGAGTGCAGCCGCTTGTTAGAGAGTTGGATCACTTATACACTAAAACGTACAAGATTCTCAAAATGAGCAACTTCAATCCCGTACTTGCTTTCCAAAGCTTTTTTTACTGCTAATTCATCTCCTCTATCAACATCACTATCAAGATAGAAAGCATTTCCAGATTTCTCAATTACGGGTGGATCACATACTGCGCTGCCAAATAGATATCTAAACGGAGTATTTCTAAACTGACTGTATCGAGGACTATAATTATTGAGGAATAAACCTCCAAAATTTCCTAAAGTAACACCATCAAGGTTATCTCGCCATCGATAAAACTCGCTGTTCTTTATGTAATAGCCCTCCTTTACATCTGAATCTTTACATACAACAAGTCGAATTCCATACATGGTGGCTCGAAATTGCTCATAATGCAGATGTTGCTCATTAGGATCGGCAATGAGCCAGAGCAATCTGAAAATTTCCTGATTTTGGTTTGTCCTCAATTGATCAACTGCTTTCCTACAAATGCCCGATAGTCTATTTTGATAACATATTTTATCTAGCTGTACCTCAAAAGGAGTTGATGATTGGGAGCTATTCCCATGCCGCTCCTTTATCTCAATCAGAAAAACATCTTTTTGATCGGTAGCCAAAAGATCTGGGGTAGGTTCATCTGATTCTTCTAGAAGAGTCACCTCAAACCCCTTGTTCTGAAGCACTTCTGCTATTGCTGTCTTTATCGCCGTGTCATTCATAAAATTCGGTTATGCGAGCTGACACACTCTAACTATGTATTAGACAGAATTTTTCCACCTAATATGCTTATGTGAGGTATTTTACCGAATTTTTCTGCCTAGTCAATAGTCTGGAGTAAAAAACGGAATTATTCCGTCTAATACCCTGCAGAGGGTAAAAAGTGGAATTTTTCTGTACAATCAACTGGTACAGATGTTTTAAGAAATTCTGATTGCTGCAATGGAACTCCAACCCAGGAAGCTACTGGATCAGGTGCATGATGTGCCGCTGGGTTGCTAATTTAGGTGGTGACTTTCACTTCAGCCGATCGCCGCTTCAGTCCCTGGTTGCACAATCCGCGCATCAATCCCCAAAAGCTCTACAGCCGGTTAATTCATACAACTCTGCAGTCGTGGGGAACGGGTCTGCCCCTGCTCTGTCTCGGTTATGCCTGGTGATGGCGGTTGCCACCCTGCTGTTAACAGTCCAAGGGCAACAGGTGGTGGCTGCAGGTAAACGACGCTGGGTTGATGCCCACTGGCAACGCGGCAATAGCTACTTCAGGATTGGCTGGTCCTGGCTCCAAGGCATTCTCCATCAAAATTGGTCCTTATTTCAAACCCTCGCCCTTATCGGTGGACCCGACCCCCAACCTGCCGTGGCCTCCAAGAAACAAGCTCAAAAGCAATACGAACGAGAATTTACTGCCCATACCTATGTTTTCAACTCCTGAGCTAATAAGTTTTGTCCGTCAACCAGAGGTTTCAGACCTGCTAATTGAAGATTACGAAGCACAGAGCAATACCTTGCCTCAACATCAAACATTACAACCTGTATAAGCGATCGCCAACACCGAGATAGTTTTCGAGATTTATCTAATTGTCCTTAGTTGTATTGGCAAAACTAGCGATGTGACTATGTCCGATCGTCTCTCCAGCCCATCCCTGCCCGGTCTACGTGGTCAAAAAGGTGATCTGCGTAGTCAAAAACGACTTCCCAGTGGTCAAAAAGGTGATCTGTGTGGTCAAAAACGACTTCTCAGTGGTCAAAAAGGTGATCTACGTGGTCAAAAACGACTTCCCGGTGGTCAAAAAGGTGATCTACGTGGTCAAAAACGACTTCCCAGTGGTCAAAAAGGTGATCTGCGTGGTCGAAAAGGTGTTTGTTGACGGTTCTGACCTCATTGATGCAGTTCCAGGCGATCGATAACCCCTGCTGGCCTGGAATGACAATGGAACCCGGAGTCTGTCAAATGGTTTGTGTCAGAGCTAGGAGATTAATCAGGAAAACGGTCA
>ERZ1066134.85-NODE-85-length-93864-cov-9.951550_pt1 | contig 93864 bp, 84 predicted proteins | sample MGYA00382781_ERZ1066134 | MGnify/ENA primary metagenome ERZ1066134 (study PRJEB33369, sample SAMEA5778364) | biofilm metagenome | biome: Industrial cooling water; feature: Water cooling tower basin; material: Biofilm | place: United Arab Emirates | collected... | reverse complement strand
CCTATCCACCACTTTTTGAGCGATGAACGTCTTAATGCCTGAATTGTTCCATCTGTACTTACACTGTTAATCCACGTAGCACCTGCTGCTACATCATTATCAGGAACCAGAGCAGTAGTAGTTGTATATTCTTTTACAGGAGGCGATGGTAATGGATCAATTGGATTAAGCAACTCATCTACTGCCTCATCCATTGTTTTGCCGGCAAAATAATCTACATCAGCTATACGTGCCCCAAACATAGTACGCTTCAACAAATGAATGACTTCATTTCTTGTCCACGCTCCGGTATATGGCTGTAATCCTGAACTTGTTCTGCCCGCAGTTTTTTCTATAACTATGGGTTGGGATTTTCTTTTTGCAGTTAAAAACTCTCTTCTGTCCATAGAGTTCTGGTTTTAGGGTGATGGAAAACAGGAAATAAACCTACAAAATCTATGGCAAATCAACGCAAATACCCTGCCCTTATTTTAAAAATAAAAAGAGACAGCTATTTGCTGTCTCCTTGCTCAATATTTTCACTTATCCGGGTTAAGTAATATTCTCAATAATTCCTGCAATGCCTTGCCCGCCTCCAACGCATGCTGTAACAATACCATACTTCTTGTTCAGTCTTTTCATATCATGCGTAATTTGAATGGTAAGTTTTGCACCGGTACAACCAAGCGGATGACCCAATGCAATAGCACCGCCATTGATGTTAACCATATCAGGATTAAGATTGAGTTCACGCATCACCGCTAATCCCTGCGATGCAAATGCTTCATTTAGTTCAACTAAATCAATATCAGTTAAACGCATGCCGCTTTGCTTTAATACTTTCGGCACCGCTTCAACAGGACCAATACCCATGATGCGTGGATTAACTCCTGCCACAGCACAGTTCACCAAGCGGGCAATGGGTTTTAAATTGAGTTGTTTCACCATGCGCTCACTCATTACAATCACAAAAGCTGCACCATCGCTTGTTTGTGATGAGTTGCCGGCGGTAACAGTGCCATTCATGGCAAAAGCAGGTTTCAGTTTGGATAATGCATCAACATTGGTATCAGCACGCACCCCTTCATCTGTATCTACTACAAAATTTCTTTTTGCTTTTTTCCCTTTCGCATCTAAATACACTTCTTCAACTGTAATAGGAAGAATGCCACTTTTGAAATATCCGTTTTCAATAGCTGCTTTTGCTTTCATATGTGAATTGTAAGCAAATAAATCCTGGTCTTCACGACTTACATTAAAATCCTTTGCAACAGCTTCTGCTGTTAAACCCATGCTCAGGTAATAATCAGGTGCTTCCGTTGCAATGGAATATGCAGGTACTGTTTTCCAGCCCGCTGTGGGCACCATGCTCATGCTTTCCACACCGCCGGCAATAATGCATTCGGCCATACCCATTCTTATTTTGGAAGTAGCAATGGCAATGGTTTCCAAACCACTGGCACAATAACGGTTCACGGTCATGCCTGGCGCATGCTCACCCAAGGCACGAGCAGCAATAATGCGGCCCACCTGCAAACCCTGTTCAGCTTCCGGCACGGCATTGCCAACGATAACATCATCTACAAGCTTAGCATCTAATTGCGGTACAGAGGCCATCAATCCTTTAATTACGTCTATGGCTAAATCATCAGGACGTGTAAAGCGAAAACCTCCACGTTTTGATTTGGCAACGGCGGTGCGGTAACCGGCTACGATATATGCTTCCTGCATTGGTAATAAATTAAAGTTGATAGTTCATAGTTCATGGTTAAAGGCAAGTTGAATTCGCAATGAACTATGAACCATTTGCCAATAACCCGAATAGTTGTTTATGCAACTTTCCTGATTCAAAGTTAAGGAAGCGGCAGATTAGAAACCAAATTGCAGGCGTTAAAAAATTGCAGCGTTATCTTCGCAGCCGTTATGTACCAACTCATCCGTTCTGTTTTGTTTTTGTTTGATGCTGAAAAAGTGCACTACTTCGCTATGAATATGTTGAAGTTGCTGTGCGGTTTGAAATTTGCGAGAAGAATGGTTGCAGCATCGTTCAAACCAAAGGGAAATGCTCAATGCTCAATGTTCAATTTGAACTTTTCAAATCCGGTTGGATTAGCTGCAGGCTTTGATAAAAATGCAAAGTATTTAAGAGAACTGGAAGCGCTGGGTTTTGGTTTTGTTGAAATTGGAACGGTTACACCCAAGTCACAAGCTGGTAATGACAAACCAAGGTTGTTTCGTTTGCCTGCAGATAAAGCTATCATTAACCGTATGGGATTTAATAATGATGGAGTGAAAGCAGTAGCTGAAAGATTGAAAGAATGGAAACAAAAAGCCGATAGCCATAAGTCGGTAGTAATTAGTAATAACTCAGAACTAACTACTAACAACTATCGGCTGATTATTGGAGGAAACATCGGCAAAAATAAAATCACTCCCAATGAAGAGGCGTGGAAAGATTATGAAATCTGTTTTAATGAACTCTATGAATACGTAGATTATTTTGTAGTGAATGTGAGCAGCCCCAATACGCCCGGCCTGCGTGAATTACAGGAGAAGGAAAGCCTTCGAAAAATTTTAACGCATCTGCAAACATTACGTTCGCAAAAAATAAATTACAAACCCATTCTTTTAAAAATTGCACCGGATCTTACCAATGAACAATTGGATGATGTGATTGATTTGTCAACTGAAATTAAGTTGGATGGTTTAGTAGCAACAAACACTACCATCGGCCGTGAAGGACTCACGACTCACGCCTCACACCTTACGGCGATTGGTGCAGGTGGCTTGAGCGGTTTACCCGTTAAACAAAGAAGCACCGAAGTAGTGCATTATATTGCTAAAAAAGTAAACGGTACTATTCCCATCATTGCCAGCGGAGGAATTTTTACCGCTGCTGATGCAAAAGAAAAGCTGAAGGCAGGTGCATCATTGGTACAAGTGTGGACAGGGTTTATTTATGAAGGCCCGGCAATTGCTAAAAAGATTTGTAACAACCTCTAAACTGCATCCATAAGCAATCCTTTACTTTTGCATCTTTAATTCTTAACAACAGCATGGAACATTTATTTACGAGTGAAAGTATCATCAGCTTCTTTGTACTGGTAGTATTGGAGATTGTATTAGGTATTGATAATGTGATTTTTGTTTCGCTTACACTTAATCGCCTTAAAGAAGAGAAAGACAGAAATAAAGCACGTAAGTACTGGATGGTGCTGGGTATTTTGATGCGCAGCTTGCTATTGTTTGGTTTAAGCTGGTTGCTGGCACAAAAGGGAAAAAATTTATTTTCAATTGGTGAGAGAGGTTTTGACCTGGCAAGTTTGGTGATGCTGGCAGGAGGCTTGTTCCTCATCTATAAATCAGTAAAAGAAATTCATAATAAACTGGAAGGTGAAGATCCCAATGAAACCATTAAAGGACAAAAAGGAATTTCTTTTGGCGCTGCTGTTGGCCAGATTATGTTGATTGATGCTGTGTTTTCATTTGACAGCATCATTACCGCCGGTGGTACAGCCAAGCATGTGGAAATTATGATTGCAGCAGTGGTGATTGCAATGATCGTAATGTTCTTATTCAGTCCTGCCATTTCCTCTTTTGTACACAAGCATCCAACCATTAAAATGCTGGCCTTATCTTTTTTGGTGATGATAGGATTGAGTCTGGTAATTGAAGGATGGGACAGTGAAGCAGCGCATCAACTACATTTGAAAAATTACATCTACTTCGGTATGGCCTTTTCCTTTGGTGTGGAAATGCTTAACATGACCATGCGCAGCAAAGAGAAAAGACGGAGAGCCAAGCTGGTAAAACTGAATGAGCCGGTGCTGGAAGAAAAAGATGAAGGGTATAATGATATGGCGAGATAAATGAAATGTAAAAAACCTGGGCATCGCTCAGGTTTTTTTATGAAAACAAAGTAGGACTGTTTCCTCCATGCGGTGTTTTTCCCATATGTTCATAGGCTTTACCCGTTACTTCTCTGCCTCTTGGTGTGCGTTGCAAAAATCCCTCCTGTATTAAAAACGGTTCATATACTTCTTCCAGTGTGCCTGCTTCTTCACCAACAGCAGTTGCAATAGTGGTAATACCAACGGGGCCACCTTTAAATTTATCAATAATGGTTAGAAGAATTTTATTATCCATATCATCCAGTCCGTACTCATCCACATTCAATGCTTTTAATCCGTGTTGTGTTACACCCAAATCAATCACACCATTACCAAGCACCTGTGCAAAATCACGCATGCGGCGTAACAGTCCGTTGGCAATACGTGGTGTAGCACGGCTTCTACCTGCAATTTCTTTTGCAGCATCACTGGTGATTTTTACATTTAATATTCCTGATGCACGCTGCACAATTTTCTGCAACACATCTGCACTGTAATATTCCAATCTTGATTTAATAGCAAAACGTGAAAGCAAAGGTGCAGTTAACAAACCGCTTCTTGTGGTTGCACCAATTAATGTAAAGGGATTGAGATTGATTTGAATGCTTCTTGCATTGGGCCCCGTATCAATCATAATATCAATGCGGTAGTCTTCCATGGCTGCATACAAGTATTCTTCAACAACCGTGCTCAGCCGGTGTATTTCATCAATAAACAATACATCATTGGCTTCCAAACTGGTGAGCAATCCTGCAAGGTCGCCGGGCTTTTCAATCACTGGTCCACTGGTTTCTTTAATGTTTACACCCAATTCATTGGCCACAATTCTCGAAAGTGTTGTTTTGCCCAAGCCGGGCGGGCCGTGAAACAATACATGGTCCAAAGCTTCACCACGCATCTTCGCCGCTTTGATAAATATTTTTAAGTTGTCAATAATTTGCTGCTGACCAGAAAAATCTGCAATGTTCGATGGACGAATATTATTTTCAAATTCCTTATCAGCAGAAGTGAGAAACTCTTTATCACTATTTAAATTTGGATTTGGCATTGTACCGCAAATTAAACATTTTATCTGTCAGTTATTGATGGAGGGAATAACAGCATCATAAACGAAGGCGGAATTAAAACTTATAACTGTATCCAATTCTGAAAACCTGTGTTTCAAAATAATCAGTACTTACAAAACGAAAACCATTACCCCGAATATTTCTTTTTATTCGGAGTGTATTAAACAGGTCTGTACTGTTAATAAACAATTCTCCTTTACCTTTTTGAATTTGTTTTTTTAAACCTGCATCCACTGAAAAGCGGGAAGCAATTCTGCCCTGCGGAATTAAATCAGGTGCCAGGTAAACCGCCGTAAACTGTAATTCTGTTTTACGTGGCAAATGCACAAAACCATTCAGTTTGATGTTGCCCGAAGTGATTGATTCTTCAGGTGCACTGAAAACAGATGGTACAGGATATTGATTCTGCACCGTAAACGCATCAATTACTGACTGATAAACCGTTGCATTGGTGTTGAATGAAAAGGTTCTTGATATTTCTTTTTGAAAAATCAATTCAATTCCTTTGTTGGAGCTGTTGCCTGCATTTTGAAAAACCGTATAAATAAAAGTTTCAGGTGGCACAGTGGTGGCAATACGTGTAATGGTATTGTTTGTACTTCTGTAATACAACGCTGTATAAAAATATCCTTTCTTCAATGTAGTTTTGTATCCCAACTCAATATTATTTGTAAACTGAGGCTGTAATGCAGGATTGCCCACTTTAATAATTTCTGCATCATCATACTTTGGAAATATGCGTATGTCCACTTCATTTGGTCTGTCCACACGGCGGTTGTAAAACAGTGATACTTTATTGTGGTCATCTAACTTATAGGCCAACCTGATGTTTGGGAAAGGCTGCGTGTAATTATATCCATCACTTTCATAGGTGTTATGATTGGGATTTACAAAGTAATCTAAGTTTACATACTCTACACGTAAACCTGCTTCGGCTTCAAAATTTTTACTTTCATATACATAAGTTCCATACACAGCAGGAATAATTTCTCTGTAAGTAGCAGCTCCGCCAGCACCGGTATCCAACGGCGAATTTAATCCGGGCTTAAACTCCATATTGGTAGGGATGTCCCTGTATCGGAATTTGAAACCTGTTTCAAAGCGGCCACGTTTCAAAGGTTTTACGTAATCAAAATTAAAATCTGCCACATGCTCATCAGAAATTAATGCAAAAGAATCAAGCCCTGTAAATGAGGGAAGCGTATTGGTAAAAAAATATTTTTCATCTTCACGGTGAAAAGTGTAGTTAAAACCAACACGGTACAAATGACCCGGCTGTTGAAACCTATGTTCATACTGTGCAGTTGCTGCAACAGTTGTTTTCAACTCATCTTCTAAAAACTGCCAGAGACGCAACTGTTTTGAAAAATCTGTATTTAAAAATGGCTGGTCACCACGGTCAATAATTTTTTCAATTCCATACAAACCTGAAATGGTGAGGGAGTTTTTATTATTGATGTTCCAGTCAACGCCTGTTTTGTTATTGAGAAAATGGGTATTGCGGTTTCGTTTTGTTTGCTGACGGATAATAGTGCCATCGTCATAAAAGCGGTCAACAAATTCGTTCTTGTTTAATGTTTCAGTATACAACCAATCAGATTGCAGAAAGATATTTACTTTTTTCTTTCGGTAGTTTAAAGCGATTGAAGGATTAATCTTTGGTGTACGTTGGTATTGCGTACGGATGCCCGGCAGGTTTTCTTTCTTGATCCACATTGCACCAAGCCCTGTGGCCAAACTAACTTTGCCATTAAATCCCTCCTGTTTTGTTTTTTTATAGATGATGTTGATGATGCCTGCATTGCCGTTGGCATCATATTTTGAAGATGGGTTGTTGATAATTTCAATCCGCTCAATATTGGATGCAGGAAGATTATCCAATCCCGTTTGATTTCCAAAGCCTGTTATTGCTGTTTGTTTGCCATCAATCAACACCGCAACTTTATCACTTCCCCTCAGTTCCACTTTACCTTCCTGGTTTACAGTAATGCCGGGCAGGTTTTTTAATACCTGCAAAACAGAACCACCGCTTTGTGCAATATTATCAGCCACAGCAAAACTTTTCTTGTCCATCTTTTCATTTACTTCCTGAGGCTTACCGCTGATGGTAATTTCTTTTAATGAAACAGTATTTTGTTTCAACTCCAATACTCCCAAATCATAAAACTGATTGAGTGTGCCGATGATTAATTTTTGCTGAAGCGGAATAAATCCTGCACCCGATACCTGCAAAACATAAGTGCCGGGCTTAACATCTGACAATGTAAAACGTCCGTTTTCGCCGGAAATGGTTCCGCTTACAAAGCTGCTGTCTTTATCAGATTTCAAAGTAATGTTGGCAAAGCTGATGGATGTTTTATCTGAAGCATTTTTTAAAAGGCCTGAAACATTAGCAGAATTTGTTTGTGAATATGCTGTAAAAAAAAACAGCAAAACGCTTATATGAATGAAAAAGAATTTTAATACTTGGGTTTGCATAATTTATAGGAGGCAAATTTCTGTTATTTTACTTTTCAATAACTTATTATTTTATAAAAGAGGATGTTTTTAAAATATATTTGTACATACAAATAAAATCACTTTAACTTTGCATTGTGAAAGCAACAGACAGCCGATATTGCAAATGCATTTACTTCTCATCACAAGCAATGTCACGTAAAATTGAAAAGCTGGCATCGCAGGTATGGCGCAAAGTTGACTTATCGCCCAGTCATGCATATTTACTCATGATGGTGATAGAGCAACCGGGTTTGCAGCCAACAGCTATTGTGGAAGAGTTACTACTTACACCCAGTACCATTACGAGATTAATTGAAAAACTGGAAGAAAAAAAACTGGTAGTTCGTACCACTGATGGAAAAAATACTAACGTATATCCCACACCAAAAGCAAAAGAACTTTATCCCAATTTGCAGGAATGTGTAGATGAATTTTACAAAAGCTATTCATCCGTTTTAGGAAAAGAGGAGAGTGCTCAAATGGTGCAGCGTATGAATAAGATTACGGATAAACTGGCAGTATAAATTTTTTTACTCATCATTTGTATATACAAATATTACTAAATCATTCATCAATTTAAAAATCAAAACACATGAAGTATGTTCTCACAGGTGGCGCCGGCCACATCACGAAACCTTTGGCAGAAAAACTCCTTACTGCCGGTCATGAAGTAACGGTAATTGGAAGGGACGCCGCCAAACTGGAATCTCTTACTCATAAAGGTGCAACAGCTGCAGTTGGTTCTGTTGAAGATGTAAATTTTCTAACAAATGTTTTTGCAGGTGCTGATGCTTTGTATTTAATGATACCGCCCAACTTTGCTGTTACTGATTGGCTGGGTTATCAAAAGAAAGTAGCTGATTATTTTGTACAAGCCATTAAAGTCAATCAAATTAAAAAAGTAGTGGTGCTCAGCAGTATAGGTGCACACATGCGTAAAGGCGCAGGACCTGTAGATGGACTTGCCTACCTGGAGCAGCAACTGGAAGCAGCAGGAACGGATAATAAATTCTTACGTCCTTCTTATTTTTATTACAACCTCTTTTCACAAATTCCATTAATCAAAGGCATGGGTATAATGGGTGCCAATATGGGCAGCCCTGATACAAAATTGGTTTTAACGCACACCAGTGAAATTGCAGATGCAGCAGCCGAAGAATTATTGAGCTTGTCATTTACCGGCAGCACGGTACGTTATATTGCCAGTGATGAACGGAGTACTTTTGACATTGCAAATGTGCTGGGTAAAGCAATTGGTAAAGAAAATCTGCAATGGATTCCTTTCAGTGATGAACAAATGAAAGCCGGTTTATTACAGGCAGGCCTTGCTGAAGTATTTGCACAGGGATATACGGAAATGGGCATGGCCTTACGCAGTGGCGAAATGGAAGCTGATTACTGGAGCAACCGTCCTGCAAAAATTGGTACTATCAAACTGGAAGATTTTGCAAAAGAATTTGCAGCAGCATATAATAATTGATTATAAAAAAAGCAGGTTGTAAAAGTGCAGCCTGCTTTTTAACTTACAGCTGATAAAATCTTTAAAACAGTTCAACATGAAAATCGGAATTCTCGGCACAGGAGCAGTAGGACAAACCATCGGCTCCGCACTTATCAGTAAAGGTCACTCTGTTATGCTGGGCAGCAGAACAAAAGACAATGAAAAAGCAGTTACATGGACCGCATCAAACGGAACAAATGCAGGCAACGGAACATTTGCTGATGCTGCCGCTTTTGCTGAACTGATTTTTCTTTGTTTAAACGGAAGCGGAACAGTAGATGCATTAAAAAGTGCAGGAGCTGAAAATTTCAACGATAAGGTAGTGATTGATTTAACTAACCCTCTTGATTTCTCCAATGGGATGCCGCCATCCCTATTGCCGCAATACAGCAACACATGGAGCATGGGTGAAGAAATTCAAAAACAATTACCAACTGCACATGTAGTAAAAGCATTGAATACAGTAACAGCGAATTTAATGGTGGATGCCAACCGGGTAAACAATGGTACTCACAATTTATTTATTTGTGGCAATGATGCTGAGGCAAAAAACAAAGTGAAACATTTGCTTGCAGAAAACTTTAACTGGAAACCTGAATTGATTCTGGACTTGGGTGATATCAAATATGCCCGTATGACAGAAGCTATTGTTCCTTTTTGGGTAGCCGTAATGCAGACAGAAAAAACACCGATGTTTAATTACATGATTGTAACGTAAAATAGTTTTAGTAAGACCGGCTAAATAATAGGATAGTTCAGTTAGCTATTAATTTGAATGTAGCGCATAGGATGTTTGGTAATGTTAAATTGTATTTCAACACAACGTGTCCCGCCTGAGCGGGAGTAGTACATAGCTTCATCAGGGAACCTTCCGATTTCGGGCTGTCATCGAAATCGGGCTCCTTTTTTGGTTACTTTTTTGGAGAGGCAAAAAAGTGACAAAAGAATAGTAGATGTTCCAACTAACAAGACTGATCAATAAAGTAAGTATCACAAATACCTGTTCATCTTCAATATCAAATCCGGGTCCGGACAATTGTTTAAATAAAAATCTTTAGCACTCATTTTACACACACCGGGATAATCACCTTCCTTCAACTCTAAATCAATAATGATCTGAAAATGTAAATGCGGCGGCCAGTTTCCGTTTTCTTTTTCATGGCCAAAATGAGCAATCACTTCACCACGGTTTACATACTTACCGCTTTCCACTTTATGAATATCCTTTAAACTGATGTGCCCGTACAACGTGTAAAATGAATGTGTATCCAGTTGATGACTGAGAATCATCGTAGCACCATAATCACCAAAATGGTTGTTGTAACCCACACTGTGCACCATACCACCCATGAACGCATAAACAGGTGTACCAACAGGTCCCCAGATGTCAACACCCAAATGCAAACGCCGTGGTTCCATAGCGCCGCTCACACCTTCACCAAACTTCAGAGAAACGTTATCGCCAAACAAAGAACTGCGGCTATACACCGTTCTGTTCTCGGCATAACCACCAATGCCAAACTTTGCATTTGCTGCTTTTAGTTTATCATTTACATAAGCGCTGAATTTTTTGGTATCATCAATAATCTCACCTGTAAGTTCTTCATTGGCTGCCGTAAAATCCATCGCCAGCAGTTGGTCCCTTGCAGGATCGAAGTCTACTACAGGATAAAAATCATGTGCATAGCGGTTTAAAACTGATATAATCGGTTGCGGGTTCATACTTGTGTTTCCTTAACTTAGTCCGTTCGTATTCAGGTAATATTTAACTTTTTCAACTCAAATAACGTAAAAAAATGAAAAAGGTTTCATTGCTTTTTTTCGCTCTGCTCACTGTCATTGTATCTTTTGCTCAAAACAATCCCCTCTGGCTTCGTTATCCATCCATTTCACCTGATGGTAAAGAAATCGTTTTCAGCTTTAAAGGTGATCTGTACAAAGTGAATGCAGAGGGCGGCACCGCCACCCAGCTCACCATGCATGAGGCGCACGACTATCAACCCGTGTGGAGCCGTGATGGCAAAACCATCGCCTTTGCCAGTGACCGTTACGGCAACTTTGATGTGTTCACTATTTCATCAGGCGGCGGTGAAGCAAAACGCATCACCACCAACTCTGCCAATGATTATCCCTTTGACTTTAGTGTAGATAATAACAACATCATCTTCGGCAGCAACAGACATACGGTAAACACCAATGTACGTTTTCCTGCAGGCCGTTTGTTTCTGCAACTCTACACCGTTCCTGCAACAGGCGGCAGAAGTGTTTTATTGTCTGCTACAGGAATGGAACACGCACAATACAACAGCGATGGAAGCATGATTGTGTATCAGGACAGAAAAGGCACTGAAGATGCCTGGCGCAAACATCACACTTCCTCACTCACGAGAGATGTGTGGATCTATGATATCAAAGCCAACAGCTACACCAAATTCAGCAACTATGTGGGAGAAGACCGTGAACCTGTTTTCAGCAGTGACGATCAGTATGTGTATTATCTCTCCGAAAAAAACGGCGCACAGAATATTTACAAAGCACCCATCAAATTAAAAATTGCAGAACAGCAGTTGACCAATTTCAAAAACCATCCCGTGCGTCACCTCACCCGTGCAAAAGACAATACACTCTGCTTTACATGGAATGGTGAGATCTATACATTGAAGAATGATGGCGCTCCCAAAAAAGTAAACATCAACATCATTGGTGAAAGTAAAACCAATGAAGAACGCATTGTACCCGTTACTGCTACCAATGGTGATATTGCTGTTTCGCCCAATGGAAAAGAAGTGGCCATTGTGTTTCGTGGTGAAGTATTTGTAACGAGTGTGGAAGGTGGTATCACCAAACGCATCACCAATACACCGCAGCAGGAACGCATGGTGGAGTTTGGTGCTGATGGTAAAACTTTGTATTACTCCACAGAACGTAACGGGAGCTGGGATATTTATAAAACTTCCATCACACGTAAAGAAGAACCTTATTTCTATGCATCCACAGTGTTAAAAGAAGAAGCAGTAATAGCTACTGACAAAGAGGAATTTCAACCCGATATTTCACCTGATGGTAAAGAATTGGCTTACCTCGAAGATAGGAATGTAGTACGCATCATGAACCTTTCTACCAAAGCCGTGCGTACCATTTTACCCATGGGCAATAATTTTTCATACCGTGATGGCGACCAGTATTTTCAATGGAGTCCCGATAATAAATACATTTCCATCACCAGCAGTAAAGGACGTTATGGTTCAAGAGAAATTGTGATGTATAAAGCAGATGGCTCTGATAAAACAGGAACAGATATTACACGCAGCGGTTTCCAGGATGTCGGACAAATATTTGGCTTTGATGGTAAAGCCATCATTTGGGTTACTGATAAATATGGAAGAAAGTCTTTAGCGTATCAGGGCTCACGTGAGGTGGATATCATGATGGCTTTCTTTGAACAGGATGCCTTTGACCGTTTCCGTTTGAGTAAAGAAGAATATGCATTGCTCAAAGAAACAGAAGACAAAACCAAAAAAGACTCCGCACAAAAAGCAAAAGATTCCATTGCAAAGAAAAACTGGGCGCCCGATTTTGAACGCATTGATGATCGCAAAATCCGTCTCACCACCAACTCCATGAACCTCGGCAGTTTTACATTATCTGCCAATGGAGAAAAACTCTGGTACACGGCCACCAATGAACGCAATACGGATCTGTGGGAAATGAACACCCGCACCAAGGAAACAAAGATCTTAACAAGAGTGGGCAATGGTGCCGGCTTTACACCTTCGGCTGATGGTAAGGCACTCTTCATCATCAGTGAAAATGGTTTGTTGAAGTATGAAACCGAAAGCGGAAAGCAAACACCCATTACCATCCGCAGTGAAATGGTATTGAACACCGCCGGTGAACGTGCTTATATTTTTGAACACGCATGGCGACAGGTGAAAAAGAAATTTTATGTACCAGATTTACATGGTGTGGATTGGGAACTCATGAAAACAACTTATGCCAAATTCCTACCGCACATCAATAACAATTATGATTTCCAGGAACTGCTGAGTGAACTACTGGGCGAACTCAATGCCTCACACACAGGCGGGCGCTATTCACCACAAAACCCCAATGCTGATCAAACAGCATCACTCGGTTTGTTTTATGATGAGTTTGTTGGCGGTGATGGATTGAAGATTACAGAAGTGATCAAAGGTGGTCCGCTGGATATTGCCACCAGCAGAATCAAAGCAGGTATGACCCTTGAAAAAATAGATGGCGAGCCTGTTACGAACGGTGCCGACTGGGCTACACTGCTCAACCGCAAAGCAGGTCGCACGGTATTGCTCACCGTATTTGACCCTGCAAAAAATGAACGCTTTGATGAAAGCACCAAACCCATTACACCCGGTGCGGAACAAACCTTGTTGTACAACCGCTGGGTTACTAAAATGCGGGAGCTCGTTGATAAACTCAGTAACGGGCAGGTGGGTTATGTGCATGTGCAGGGCATGAATGATGGCAGTTACCGCACTGTGTATGAAGAAGTGCTGGGCCGTAATGCTGATAAAAAAGCGCTCATTGTAGATACCCGTTTCAATGGAGGCGGCTGGCTGCATGAAGACCTCAGTAATTTCCTCGCTGGTAAAAACTATATCACCTTTAAACCCTACGGACAAACGGCTGAAGGTGGTGAGCCGCAGGGCAAGTGGTACAAGCCCAGTTGCGTGCTCATGAGTGAAAGTAATTACAGTGATGCACACACGTTTCCGTATGCCTACCGTGCCAAAGGAATTGGTAAGCTCATTGGTATGCCTGTGCCCGGCACCAGTACCTCTGTGTGGTGGGAAACACAAATTGATCCCACGCTGGTATTTGGCATTCCCATGATTGGTAACTACGGTGTAAAAGAACAACGCCTGTTGGAAAATTTTCAACTGGAGCCCGATGTACGGGTGGAGCTGCCTTACAACCTATTCATCAACGGAAGAGATACGCAGATTGAGAAGGCGGTGGAGGAGATGTTGAAGGAGGTTGGGAAGAAGTAGGAAGTGAAAAGTATAAAGTAAAAAGTGAAAAGTGAAAAAGCGATGGTTGAAAGACTGTCGCTTTTTTTTGTTGAAGTATTTTTTTGGGGGCTGTGGGCTGATGTGCTTGTGGCAGCGGTTATCCGGCTGTTCGCTACAAGTCCTCGTTCCGCTTCGCTGCACTGTGGGCTTTTCGCTATCATCCGGCAGCCATTAAACTAATAAATGAATTAATTATTTTTTCATTTATCATCTCCTTATTACTTTTAAGTATATGATCAGAATAATACACCTTTCGGATTTTCATCTTGAAAAAGAAGAGCCATCTCTTGAAAAAGCAAATATCATTCAAGCATTAGTTAATGACTTAAAAAATCAAACGACGACCAACTCCATTCTTGTTTTCACTGGAGATTTAATTGATAAAGGAGGCGCTAACTTTTCTAATCAAGAGCAAGCTTTCAATAGTTTTGAAAAAGAATTTATCGAAGTAATTACAGATAACATACCTATTCTGAAAGGCCGTTTCTTTATCACTCCAGGGAATCATGATGTTTTTAGGGGGAAAATTGATATTTATTCTGAGGCAGGTCTAAAAGGAACACTAAATAACTCAAGTTCAGTTTCTACATTCATTAAAGATAACCGGCTGTCTTCTAGACATTTTGATCGATTGCAAAATTATAAGGATTGGGAACAAAATTTTTATAAAAAAAGCAGTTACGTAAGCTTGTCAAATTTTGATAACACATTCAGCGTAGAAATAGATAAGTATAAAGTAGGTATATCTTGTCTAAATTCTTCCTGGCTTTGTAAGGATGACAACGATAAAGAATCTTTAATATTAGGTAAAGAACAAATTGAAAGCTCCTTAAGTCAAATTAAAGACTGTCAAATTAAAATTGCACTTCTACATCACCCGTTAGAATTTATTACTGAATTTGACAGAGAAGATTGTAAGGCAGTTCTTTTTAAGTACTACAATATTCTTTTTACCGGTCATGTTCATGAACTGGGGTCATCATATACTCAAGATTTATATGGTGATATTTTTATTTCAATTGCTAACTCAACAATCGCAGATTCTCCAAAAGAAAGAAAATTTGCAAATGGATATACAATAATAGACTTGTATCCCAACGAAAAAATCATTGCACATTATAGGAAATATATTGAACAGCATAATGTATTTGTATCTAACACAGATATTGGGTCAGATATTGGAAGTAAGGAATTCCAAATTCTAAAAGATGCAAGCTTAGAACAATTTAGACGGAATAAAACCTTAATAGAAGGATTAGAGAGTAGGTATGTCGACAAACTAAACGAGGATATAATTATGGCAACTAGCCAAACAAATGCTAATTGCTCGATAGATGCGCTATTCGTTGAACCTACTATCCTAAATTATCCACAACGCTCTTTGGATGAAGCTGAAACTATACAATATAATCTTGAAAGTATCTTAAACTCTCCGAGTAATTTTCTTATTTATGGATTAAAAGAAAGCGGTAAAACTATTTTGTTAGATAAGTTATTTTTAGAATCAATAAAGAAATTTAATCAATTTGATCGAATTCCAGTTTTGCTAAAGTTTAGCGAAATAAAAAAAGGAAATTTATTGAAAATTTTAAGAGAGTATCTATCTATATCTAGCAACGAAATCCATGATTTTTTGAGTGAAAACAAACTTATAATCTTTATTGATGACATGCTTTTCAATGGGAAAGGAATAGCTCAACATGAAATATTAGGAGCCTTCCTCTCAGTTTATGAAAATGTAAAAGTTGTTGCTTGCTCAGATCAAATTTTGGAAAACATTATCCCGACAGACTATCTTGAGTACAATAAAATTTACAAGTTTGATATAGCATTTATACAAAACTTTAATAGCTCAGAAATTAAGCAGTTAGTATCAAAATGGTTTGCAGGAAGGGAAATCGATATGCAGGAAAATATGCAACGATTGATTAAAAGTTTTGTAGAGTTCGGCTTACCAAAGACACCATTATCAGTTACACTTTTTCTATGGATTTTCGAACGTCAGGAAAAACGCCCAATAAACAATTCAGTTCTAGTAGAAATGTTTGTTGAAAATTTACTTGAAAAAACTAAAATCGAAAATATTTATGCTGAAACATTTGACTTTAAAAACAAACAACGACTACTTTCCTTTATCGCAAAATTTATGAGAGATTCAGGTGATCCTGACCTCAGCTATTCAGTGGATTATGTTGATCTGTTAAATTACGTTAGGGATTATTTAAAGATTAGGTTTACTGGACAACCTCAAAAAGTATTAGATGACTTTATAAAAAGAGGGGTACTAACTTTTGAAGATGAAAACCTTGTTAGGTTCAAAGCGGCTTTTTTCTTCCACTATTTTCTTGCCTTGCATTTTGACTTTGATGCAGGATTTAAGAAACATGTTTTCAGTGATGACAACTATTTAAACTATACGGAGGAAATAAATTATTATACTGGATTACGTAGGGATGATATAGAAATACTAAAATTTACCCAAGAAAAGTTGGATAAAGTATTTGGAGTTTTTAATTTGGATATTCAGAAAAATTTTGAAAAAGTAGATGATGTCTTGGAGCCTAAAGGAACGGGACCTTCATTGACATATGAAATAGGCGATGTAAAACAGGAAGACAAGTTAAATGAAGAAGAATTAGATAAAATTTATGATGACACTTTAACAAGCATTCCGGTGCAAAGAGAAATTCCTAAAAAAGATATTTCTAATAATAAAAAGGGAATTGACAGTGTTTTGAAACTGGCGGCAAATGTCCTTAAAAATTCAGAAGATATAGATGACTTTAATTCAAAGCAGGCAGCGTATGACAAAATTATATTGAGTTCAATCTCTTTTCTAATGCAATATAGAGATGCACTGATAAGGTATTTTGTAAAGTATAAAAAGAAACCTGAAGTATTACCAAAAAATATTGATTTTCATTTGTTTATTCAGGTAATGCCACTATTTCATCAAATTGTTATTTATGAATGGATGGGAAGTCAAAAACTACGACCGGTAATTTTAGAGAGAATCAATAATGACAAACAGACTCTTAATATTTCTGAGTTTGAAAAGGCATTATCTATTTTTATTTATAGCGATATTAAAGGTGCAAATTATCCTGAAATAGTACGAGACTTTGTAAAGTCAACTAGCTTCACATATCTAAAAGATCTTTCTTTTTTAAAAGTGCTATCCTATTTTCATTTAAGAAATAACTCGAAGGAATTGGATGAAATGTATTTGAAGACTCTTTCAGAAATAAGAGAGGATTTAGGCAGGCTGCAAAAAAATAGAAAAGACCAATTCAAAAAGCAGTTGATGGAACAAAAGAAAAAAGAGAGGTAATATTACCCCCTATTGGCGCAAGTGCCCCAGATTGCGCAAGTATGTAGAGGCCTGGCGCAAGAATGAGGCGTAAGCAACGTATGTTGGCTTCTACGCTGTTGTTGCTCGCCTGACCTATCAACAAATAAACGAGATTTCATTTCCCGGTTATTCTCTCGTCCTCCGGGAGGACAGCATTTTTTAACTTAATGGTAAATATGCTGTTCGTTGGTGGCAGGTATATCGTAACACCCCGGGCATTGTAAGTTTCAATTTGTTGTTGACATTTGCTTTTCACCCCAGGTTCTCATTTGATTAATGAATGGAATTAATTCTTTTCCTGTATCGGTAAGTGAGTATTCAACCTTCGGTGGAACTTCTAAATAAACTTTTCTTATAATCAGTTCATCGGCTTCCAATTCTTTGAGTGTTTGCGTCAGCATTTTTGGTGTGATACCTACCACTGCTCTTTTTAATTCCCCATATCTTAAAAAACCATCTCGCAGCATCCATAAAATCCGGCCCTTATACTTTCCACCTATTCGCTGGAACGCATAATCAACTGCACAATCTGCCTTTTTACTTTTATTCTTCATTTATTTCAAAATTTAAACTATTGATAATCAACAATACTATCGTTTTGGTATGTAGGCTACTTTATTGTATGTACTTGCTGTAAAGGTAATAAGCAGTTTTATTTGTATGAAATTTTAAATACAATAAATCAAAAGAATCAATGAATGTATTCATTAAAAAAGTGCTGCACTTTCCAATAACAAAAATTATTATCGGAATTGTTGTTCCTTTTTCGCTCTTTGTAGTAATTCAAAACTTTGTTTTAAAACCAATTTTTTTCAGCATTATTCAGGATAAAAGTATTGCTGTTCCAATTATTCATTTTATTTCCTTTCTGGTGTTACTGGCTGCGTATTACTTTTTATTTCGTTTTTATGATAAAAGAGAAATAACAGAGCTGTCCACAAAATTCTTTTTTAAAGAAATGTTTGGAGGATTTCTCTTTGGTTTTTTTGCCATTTCGTTGGTTATTTTCATTTTATACATATTAGGGTATTATCAGGCGTTTAGTATTTCAACAACGCACTACCCAATAAAATTTTTTACGTTTTTACTGTTTGCGGCCATAGTTGAAGACCTGTTTCATAGAGGGTTAATCGTTCGTATCTGTGAACATTGGTTAGGAACGCATCTAACCCTTGTCATTGCAATGTTAGTGGAGCTTCAACAACACTTCTTCAATCCGAATTTCAACCTGTTTAGTCATTTTCTTACGTTGGTTTGGGGCTTTACAATGGCAATGATGTTTATTTATACAAAAAGAATATGGCTGCCTTTTTTCTTCCATTTAGGTTGGAATTTTTCACAGCCTTTTTATGGCTCCAATCTTTCGGGGCTAAATGATATGGGCAGTATCATTCAATCAACATTCACCGGCCCTGAGCTGTTAACAGGTGGTGCAGTTGGAATTGAAGATTCCATTTTAACAGTTACTTTTTTATTGCTTATTGGAATCGTGTTTTATTATCGGGCCAGAAAAGAAGGCAAAATTGTAAGAGGCAAATTGTTTACAAGATGAATTTGAAAGATGCTTTTTTCAGTCTTGACAACTATTTCTCACCAACGATTATAGACGAAGTAAATGATCAATATAGTAAAGTTCCCTCCAACTGTTCCATGTATGGATACTGCTGTGGATAGAATGAGGCGTAAGCAAAGAAATTAGCTTCCGGCATCGGATCATTCAAAATCCATTTCCCACTGCTTTTTAAAATCGTTAAACATCAAAACTGGCTCAACAATTGCATAAATGCCTTGTTATAAAAAATAACACATCAAATCATATCTTAAACCGTGAAAACCATGCGTACAATTACCAACCGCAGTAACGGAACAATCAAGACCTTATTCTTCTTTGGCATTTCATGCATAATGTTATCAGCCTGTTCTAAAAAATCAGGCTCTTCAACAACTACAGCTCCGGAACCGCCTACCTTAACCGGCACACCTGAACTTACTACTACCACGGTTCTCAGCAATCAGGGCATTATCTGGGGTTTTGATGTATTACCCAATGGTAACCTGCTGTACTCTCAAAAAACAGGAACAATGCAATTGTACGATACCACAGCACGCAGCAACACAACGCTCACCGGGCTGCCTTCTAATATTTCAAGTGCAGGTCAGGGTGGTTTACTGGATGTAGCCGCAGCACCCGACTTTGCTACCACCGGCCGGGTGTATGTTACGTACAGCATTACAGGCGGCTTTTTGGTGCTGGCACGTTTTACCTTACAAGGCACGGCCGCTTCCAACTGGCAGGTGCTGGCCACAACAGAATCTGCTTCTACATGGAATGGACATTACGGAAGCCGTATTGCGTTTGGATCGGATGGCAAATTGTACTGGAGTGTGGGAGAAGGCGGCGGTGGTTCATTAGGTGGTGCATCCAGTCCACACCAAAACGGCCAGCGACTCAATACACTCTGGGGTAAAATTCATCGTATGAATCTTGATGGAACGGTACCAGCAGATAATCCTCTTCTTCCCAGACAATCCACACGTTCTACCATCTACAGTTATGGTATCCGCAATCCACAGGGATTGGCGTTTGAACCGGGCAGTGGCCGTTTGTTTGAGCATGAGCACGGACCCAGCGGCGGCTGTGAACTCAACCGCATTGAAGCAGGTAATAACTACGGATGGCCCTTGTACAGCAATGGGATTAACTACAATGGTACTACTATCAGTAACGGGCATAATGCTGCGGGTATTACCGCACCACTCAAAACATGGACACCGGCAATGGCACCCTCGGGGTTAACGTTTATCAATCACCCGTCGTTTAGAGACTGGAACGGCAATTTGCTGATGGGAAGCCTTGGCCGCCGTCATTTACTCATGATCAAAATGACCAATGGTGTACCGGGTGAAGAAACTGTTTTGCTCAACAATACAGGTCGTATCCGCAATGTAAAGATGGGTGCCGCCGGACGTGTTTATGTGAGCGTGGAAGATGGACGATTGCTGATGCTCACGGCAAAGTAAAAACGAAAGGCATGGGTTATTTAGTTTGTGGTTGGTATGCTGTACCAACCATTTTTGTTTTCATAGAACTGTTACAATAGGTAACGAAACTTTATGCTTTGATTATTTTCTACGCATTATTTTCTTCCGACTCAAATGGGGGATCTATTTCATCATCTGTCCAAAATATTTAACTTGTAATCAAACCCGCCATCATGACCAACCTCAAATTACTCCTGAACCTTGGTTTTATTAAGGAACTCATTCTTTCTTTTGTTCCTACATTCTTTGCCTATGTAGGTTTTATTGAGCAGATTTTTTTTACTGTTGAAGCAGTAGGTGTGAGCATTTTAATCTTTTTTATTCTTTTTATCATCCTTGTTGTAATTAAGATAAAAGAATACCAAAGCAGTGTTTCAAAAGCTTTGGCTAACGGGTATTATAAAAATTTTATGGAGAAGTTAACCGGCTTGCTGGCATCACGTGGCAACAATGAAATTACTTTTTACCTGCACAACGAAACTAAAACATTTACACCACAGCAGATTTCTGTTGAAGTGTATTTAGCCAATTCATACAGTGAACTCCTTGCCAAAGATGCTGCTGCCAAAAAAGAAGCACAGATTGTATACATTGACCGTGATGCCTACAACTATCCCTTTTATGTATGGGCTTCTGTTACCAATGACCGGTTGATGATTTATGATACGCCCCGCACTTTACTGGCCTTGAAAGATTATGTAGATCCCACGCTTGAAACCGAAGCAGAGCTGGATAAAGAAACCAAACCGTTTTACAAAGCGTTCAACAGGGAAATCAAAAAATGCTGGACCCGACTGGATAAACGGGGAATCTCTATAGCACTTCATGAATAAAGCATGCGGCAACTCATTGTTTGCAAACAGTGTGCAATTAAATATCTTAAATCGAAATGAGCGACAGCGTTTACCGTTATGCGAATGCACTTATTCCACTTCTCTCACTAATTCCTCCAGCCATTCCCTCAACACTTTATTTTTTTGCAGCAAAAAATGATAAGCTGTTTCGCTGCCTTTTGCTTTTAACAGAAATAATTCTTTTAATGATTTTTTAAGGGCCGGGTTTTGTTGCAGTGCTTTTTTATGCTGCAGGAGCAGTAATGCCCAATTCTGTAACGTGAACTCCAGCATCGGGTCATCAGCAGTATTTAATTTTACTATGGCTGCCAGTTCTTTTGCTTTATCTTTTTCAAATTTGCTTCTGTTGTTTTTGAACTTCTTTTGAAGTATGAAAGCATAAGCTAAACTCAAATCATTGGCATCAAACCGCACACTCTTTTTTTGAAGGAGTAATTCCATTTTTGTTCTGGCTAATTGCTTTAATACTGCAGCGGGGCTTCGATAAGCTTTGATGGTTTTTATTTTTTCTGCTTCGGCATTTGCTAATTGCAATTGTTTTTTTTCCATGGCACGAAAACCGGCATGATAATACACCCAGAACGCACCGGACTTGATACCGTCACTGTTCTTGCCACCAATCTGGTAAGGGTCTACCGTAAAACGTTTTAGTTTGTACACCTGTGCATGTACCTCCAGTATCTGCTGAAAAATGTATTGTGATTCGCCACCACGGTAAGCAGGGAAAATATTAAGACCAATCCGTCCGCTGTCAAACAACAACCAGCAACCGGCATATGCCACGGGCAAACCATTCTTAAAAACAGTATAACCCATATAACTGTCAATGGGATGACGACGCTCCGGAATCATTTCCATCAATGCAATGCTCAATCCTCTTGGTAATTGATAATAAGAAACAAATCTTGCATCTGTAAAACTGATGGGGTCTATCTCCCGGAGATGACGCACTAAGATCATCCGGCTGCAGGCAAGAACATCAGCAGCTTCTGCATCATTTAATTTGACTTTTACGGCTTTGGTAGCAGGTGAAAGTTTTGTTGGCTTGCGTAACAACTCTTTATGAAAATAAGGTTGTATCAATGATGCAGGTAAACCAATAGGCGTGGTGATTTGAATTTCAGTATTCGCACCCAAGGCCGTCCATAGTTCATCTTTCACTTCAGGTCTGGTGTTATTGTTATCAAACAAAGCAAGCAATCCATCCAAAATAGTTTCGCCGGCCGCTAAGTTCCGTTCTATCCATTCCTGCCAGGTAAAATAAGAGTCCTGTAAAATTTCTGATTCCAGTTTGGTCATCATAGCACAAACAATGGATTGCAGTTGTGCTTCGGGTGCTTCAAAGGAATCTATACGGATGCTATCAGGATATTGCTTACGCAGCCATTTGGTGATTTCAAAACCAAAAGCAGCACAGAGCTTTGTACCGGTGATGCCGGTGTTGTACAAACGGTATTGAATCGTTTCGTTTAATTGAATGTATAGTTGCAGCTCCTCCAGTTTTTGTTGCGCCAGTGTGTAAACTTGTTTGTTATCAGCATAGGCAATAAGAAACAGCAAGGTATCATGGTATAATTGAAGAGCTATTTTGCTTTTCAGGTTCTGTACATCAATAACATTAAGCAAATGAAGTTTACGGGCAGTTTCTTTTTGGCCAAAGGAGCGGCGTAAAGAAAACAGTTGTTGTACCGTTGCTGCAGTTTGATTCATGTGCCGGTGTAGTTGCTTCAGAAGTAAGATACTTTATTTTTTTACTGATGCTGCAGGGATGATCAAAATGTTTTGAGATTTATGATTCGTTTACAGGAATAAAATCTTTCTCCTTATCTTTCTTTAATAATTCTTTCACCATGCGTTCATCTGCTTTCACCTGTCTGCTCCTGCTGCTGGCAGGCGTTGTATTTTCACAGCAAACTACCTGGATTACCAATGTTACCATCGTTAATACCAAGGATGGTAAACTGCAACCTGCTCAAACCGTTGTGGTGCAGGGCGAAAAAATTATACAGGTAACTAAGTACAATATAAAAGCTAAACTGCCGGATAGTGTAAAAGTGGTGGATGGCACGGGTAAGTTCATTATGCCCGGTATGGTGGATGGGCATATTCATTTTTTCCAGAGTGGTGGTTTGTACACCCGGCCCGATGGTTTGAATTTGGGAAAGGTATATGCATATGAAAAAGATCAGCAGTGGATCAAAGACAATCACAATGATTTGATGCGTCGCTATCTGGCCTGCGGCATTACTACTGTTGCTGATGTGGGCGGTCCCATGAGTAACTATGATGTACGTAAAAAGAATAGCGAAAACAGTAACAGTCCGCTGGCATGGGTTACCGGCCCACTCATCTCAACGTATCAACCGCCCAATCTTGATAAGAAAGATCCGCCCATCATTAAAGTAAACAATGAAGAAGAAGCAAGAGAATTGGTGCGTAAACAAATTCCGTTTAAGCCCGACTTTATTAAGATATGGTATATCGTTAATGCCGGACAAAAAGCGGAGGCAACACTACCCATTGTAAAAGCTACCATTGACGAAAGTCATAAGAACGGATTAAAAGTATGTGTGCATGCAACCGAGTATGAAACAGCAAAGCTGGCCGTAGGCGCAGGTGCTGATATTCTGGTGCATAGTGTGGACGATCAAATACTGGATGATGCGTTTTTACAAGTGATGAAGCAGAAAAATATTACCTATATACCCACAGCTATTGTGGCAAAGAAATACCGTGAAGTGTTTACACAGCAACATGATATTACAACGCATGATTTAACGTATGCCCATCCCTTTATACTCAACCAGCTTCATGATTTAAAACATTTGAAAGTAAAAGATATTGGTTTTGATTATAAGGGTTATGCCAGGTCTGTAAAGCTTTATGATAAAACGGATACGATCATTTGGCAAAACATAAAGCGGGTGAGTGATTCAGGCATTAACATTGTTGCCGGTACCGACGCAGGGAATATCGGCACCATGCATGCTTCCAGTTTGTACACAGAATTAATGGTGATGCGTGCAAGTGGCATGAGCAATGCACAGGTATTGCGCTCCTGTACCTATAATGCAGCAGTGGGTTTTGGTAAACAAGCTGAAACAGGAACCATAGCGCCCAACAAACTGGCGAATTTTTTATTGCTGAGTAAAAATCCGTTCGACAGTCTGGCTTACATCAATGAATTTGAATATGTAATCAACCGTGGTAAGTGGATGAAGAAAGATACCATTCTGCCGGTAACACCTCAGTTGCTGGTAGATCAACAGCTGGCAGCATACAATGCAAGGGATATTGATGCGTTCTTAATTCCTTACAGTGATAGTGTGGAGCTCTATGAATATCCGGGAAAGTTGATGGGTAAGGGCAAAGAAGAAATGCGGAAAAGTTATGCAGGTATGTTTAAGCAGGTGACACAGTTGCATTGTGAGCTGGTAAACCGTATTGTTCAGGGTAATGTGATCATTGACCATGAAAGTGTGAGCGGCTTTGGTCCCAAACCACTAAGGGCTATTGCTATTTACACCATCACAAAAGGAAAAATTCAGAAGGTGGAGTTTATACAGTAAAAGGAGCGGAGTGTGATCGCTGTACTAATGGATTTGTTGATTGAACTTATTGGTGCAATAATAGAGAAGCATTGAACAGTTTTGCTGGCAAGCAGGAGTTCCCTTTATTTTGCAGCCTAATTATATACCATGAAACAAATCTGTTGGACCGTTTTAATGATCTCTGCCCTTGTAACTACCGCAACCGCACAGCAAAAGAAAAACACAGGTAAGCCGGTACGTTTTTTATTAGGTGGCGCATTAGAATTAGGAGGTGATAAAGTAGCCGAAGTTTTTTTCACCGATGGCAGTACACAAAACATAAAAGCAGGACAGGGTGGAACGGTTTATGCAGGTGCTCAGTTCCGGCTCAATCAAAAAGAAACCTTCTTTCTGCGCAGTAGTGTGGGTATTAAATATGTAACTACGAAAGCTGATAATGCACACATCCGCCTCACCCGTATTCCCCTGCAACTGACTGCCAATTATATATCACCTGATAAAATTCGGGTGGCTGCCGGGTTGGTAACGCACCAGGCCATCCGTTTAAACTTTGATGGTTTGGGAGAGAATGCTAAACTTACTTCATCTCCCGGTGTAATAGTTGAAGCCGGTTATGGTCCGGTGGCGCTTTCTTATACCTTCATGACGTATAAAGACAATGCCTCCCGTTCCTATTCGGCCAATGCTATTGGGTTAACTTTTTCAGGAGTGTTTTAAGCCGTTACAATTTATATAAACATTTTTCAAGCCTCATTCATATGTTATGAAATCACTGCTCATTGTTTTTCTTTTCGCTTGTCTTGGTGCTGTGGCACAAACAGAAGTGTACGTTTACGGATATTGGGTTAATGCAAATAATGATACCCTGTTGTGCAACATCAAGGTGGCCGGTAAAAAGAAACTAACCGGTTATGGCGGACTTGTAATCAAAACACCTGACGGAAAAGAGCAGGTATTCAGGGCTAAAGACAAGGAGGTACTTGCCTATGGATTCCGGTACAACGGTTTACAGTTTCATTACCGTTTTGTAGAAGTTAACAAAAACTATGAAAGCGGTTTCTTTCGCTTGATTGATGATGGCAAAAAGTACAAACTCTATGTGAACTATCTTACTGATTACAATAACGGCGTAGCGGTTACCCTGCCTCATTACGCCATCTTCAAACCCAATGGTGAATACAAAGACCTTACTACACATGTATTGGGAAACTGGAAGAAAAACCTGCGTGCCATCTTAAGTGATAACCCGGAGGCATTGCAGGAGCTGGAAACAATTAACCGGAAGGAAATAGAACAGTTTGTAAAAAAGCTGAACCGGACAGAATAAAACAGTACTCGGGTAACTAAGAAAAAATGAAAGCCATGCAACGTTCTTATAACTGTAACTGTTAGGTACTAAAAAACCGATGAACGTAAAATGCCTGCTGTTCACACTGCTTACCGTTGCGTTGCTCAGTTCCTGCGAAAAAGAAAATACAGGCAAAACCAAAACGGATGAATGTATTCCTGTACAAACCATTACTCCTGTAACGAATAAGCAGCAGGATCAACAGTTACTCAATCAACTATGGGATGATATTGCAGCGCTCTCCGGTTCATCTAACTGTCAGCGTTCCAGTGGCTGGGGCATCACGCCTGTGGGTTCCAAACCCTGCGGTGGCCCGTGGACTTATCTTGCCTACTGGCTTGAAACAGATGTAGATTGCCTGATGAAAAAAATTAAATACTACAATCAGCAACAAAGCATCTACAATACCAAATACGGAGTAGGATCCGACTGCAGCGTGCCGCCGGTGCCCAAAGCCGTAAGTTGTGAAAGCGGACTGCCTGTGTTTGTTTACTAGTTACTGCTCAAGCTTCTGTACTTATACTGGCAGTACGTACAATCGTTGTATTTTCATTACATGAAAAAAACAGGAATACTCATCTTACTTTTTTACTCCATTATAGTGAGTGCTCATACTAAAAAACCTCTGCAGATAGGTGTTATTGGTTTAACACATACCCACGTACACTGGATTTTTAACAGTGAGCAGCGGGGTGATATCACTATCGCTGGTATAGTTGAAACCAATAAAGAGCTGGCACAGCGGTATGCTGCGCAATATAAATTTTCACTCACAAAAGTGTATGGAAGCATTGCAGAACTGGTGCGTGCACAAAAACCTGAAGCAGTTGCTGCCTTTGGTACCATAGCAGAACACCTGCAGGTGGTACAAGCCTGTGCACCGCTGGGTATTCATGTAATGGTGGAAAAGCCGCTTTCCATTTCATTGACGGAAGCAAAAGAAATGCAGCAGCTTGCAGCCAAACATAAGATTCACCTGCTGGTAAATTATGAAACAACCTGGTATCCTTCTGTTCATAAAGCACAAGAGCTGTTAAAAACGGATAGTATCGGTACACTTGTTCATCTTATTGTAAGAGATGGGCATCGTGGACCCAAAGAAATTGGCATCAATAAAGAATTTCTTGATTGGTTAACAGATCCTGTACAAAATGGTGGTGGTGCCATTACTGATTTTGGATGTTATGGCGCCAACATTGCTACATGGCTGTTAAAAGGAAAACGCCCGTTAACTGTAACGGCTGTAACACAGCAGTTGCAAAAACAAAACAATCCCCTGGTGGATGATGAAGCAACTATCATTCTTACATATGATAATTGCAAGGTAACCATACAACCCTCATGGAACTGGCCTATTGGCAGAAAGGATATGGAAGTGTATGGAAGAAAAGGTGTGATTTACGCAGATAACAAAAACGACCTGCGTATTCGTATGGCAAAAGGATATGATGGGTTTACTGAAACAGTTGTAAAGCTTCCTGATCTTTCAGCTCCTTTCCACGACCCGTTTAGTTATTTTGCGGCGGTGATACGAAATGAAATCACACTGCAGCCTTTTGATCTTTCTTCCTTTGAAAACAACTTCATTGTAATGGAAATACTGGATGCGGCACGAAAGTCGGCCATTGAAAAAAGAACCATTCAACTTCAATAATAAAAAAATCCCCAACATTATGCTGTTGGGGATGTATTAATCCCAGGTTAGCTTAAGCAATTTCGTGAGCAATCATCAGTTCCTCAAGAGGTATATCAATCATTTCAATCAGTTGTTCCTCCAGTATGTTTGCAAACGTATCAAAATAAACAATCACATCTTCACGTACATTACGCTGCAGCCAGCGAAAACCGCCGGGCAATCGTTCAAGTACTTTTTTATCTTCCAGGTATTCAAGGTTATGAATATCACTCGGCGTTAAACCAACTTGCTGAAGTTTGGTTATGAGTAAGCCTGCAGGTGCATCTGTAACACCACAGTAATCTTCAGCCAGTTCCGTCCATTCACCAATGCCGGTGTGCGCATATTGCAGAATTTCTTCTTTGCTCAGCCTTGTTACCACTTGTGTTAAGTTGCCACAGTTGCAGGCGCCATGGTTGCCCCATGCGTAATGTGCACCATTGCGCAAACGGTTTGCTGTTTCACGCAGTGCGTTGATGAGTGTAAGATTCGAAGTTGCCATCAATTAAAGTTCAGCAGATTCTTTTTTACAGAAACCTTTTGTTGAAACTTTAACATCCTCTGAAAATAAAACCTGTAAACACAACGTTTAAGAACCATACCAACCTTGCATGAAAACATTTTTTTACGCCTTCTTACTGCTGTTTTTTTCAACTGCCTTACATGCACAAATGATTACAGGTGTGTGGAAGGGAAAAATAGCTAATGGCATCCGCTCACAAAAACTGGAACTCAAACTGGTGCAGAAGGGCGACAGTATTGTTGGTACTTCTTACTACTACGAAAGTGCAACTAATTACAGACGCTACAGCGTAAAAGGGTATTTCAACAGCCAAACAAATGAAGTGATTTGGTGGGATGATGTGTTGATAGAACAGGTAGTGCCCGGATTTCGGGTGTTGAGTCCCAATGAAATACCTTTATTGACGGAAGCGGATTTTAATTGCCCGGGCGAAGGCATTATGAAACTCGATGGCAAAGCTGTGAGTAAAGAAAATGAAAAAGCAAAAGGTGAAGTGCATTTAGATAAAGTGGGGCAACCGCAATTCAATGATGAGTGGAATTGGGTGATTGAAAATTATACTTTTGGTGCCAACGACCCTGAAATTATTGACAGCATTGCCAAACTTCATCAACCTGTACAAGAGCCCGTTGTTACCGCTGGCCCGCCACTCAAACCTCAACGTGATGAACCAAAACCTGTAACAGAACTGACAGTTATCCAACAACAACCTGCACCAACTATACAAAAAGCAGAGACACCAATATCCACATTTCCACAAGGTAAACCACCAGCTATTGAAGAAAAATTTATTCAGCGTAAAAAAGTTTTAACTACTGAATTGCCATTGGAAGGTGATACCATTGAAATTCATTTCTACGATAATGCAGAAATTGACGGCGACAGTATTTCACTCTTTATGAATAATAAACTTGTGTTTGAACATGTAAGGCTGAGTGATAAACCTTACATCGTAAAATTTGCAGTAAATGAATTAACCGAAAACAATGAGTTGGTTATGGTAGCAGAAAACCTTGGCGCTATTCCGCCCAATACCTCTTACATGATTGCTTATATCAATAAACAACGCTACACAGCCAACCTGGAAAGTACAGAGGGGAGCAGTGCGATGATACGGTTCATCAGAAAAAATGAAAAGTAAAAATCGAAAGTGGAAAATCACTTCCGGTTTTTTTAGAACTTACTTTTTAGTTTCACCTACCTGGTACTCCTTCAAATGACGATAGATTAGACCACCGTTTTCAACAGCTATTAATCGTAATTCCATAAACGTACTGTCTGCATCATAAAAACCTACAATACAACTCATGGGGTTAGGACCTTTCTTTAAACCTGGTTTGGGCATAAAGCCAAGGTTAGGATATGAAAATATCTTTTCTCCATTGTTTCCATTGTAAGAAAACTTCACTTCATACTTAAGTGATTCTTTCTGCTCAAACAACTCAACTTTGAGTGTATTGGTGGAGTCATCGTTGCTTGTTGATTCTGTATACGTCATTACCGCACCTGATTTTACCGTAGTACGTTCTTTTGTGTAAGGCTCTGTTTTGCCGGTTTCATTATTACAGGCAATAAAGCTGATAGTAAATAGTAAAATAATTAATTGTTTCATCTTTAGTGTTTGAGTTAATTAAATAACAACATTAATCATTTTGTTTTTTACATAAATGATTTTCTTCGGCTCCTTGCCTTCCAGCCATTTTTGCACCACTTCATCCTTGAGCACAATCGCTTTCACTTCATCTTCTGTAATATCAAGCGGTAGAGTAAGCTCACTTCTTGTTTTGCCGTTGATGGCCACGGGGTAGGCTTTGGATGATTCTTTGATGTACTTTTCTTCAAATTGGGGGAAGCTGGCATCCAAAACAGAGCCACTGTTGCCCAATGCACTCCACAACTCTTCACTCACATGCGGTGCATAAGGTGTTAAGAGAATGAGCAACTGTTCCAGTATTTCTTTTTTGTTGCATTTTAAATCGCTGAGTTCATTTACGCAGATCATGAAGGTGCTCACGCCGGTATTGAAACTGAAACGCTCGGTATCTTCTTCAATTTTTTTGATGGTCTTGTGTAATACTTTCAATTCGGCATCAGTGGCTTTGTCTTCATTCCACACCTTACCCTTTACATCATCATAAAACAAACGCCATAATTTTTTAAGGAAACGATGGACGCCTTCAATTCCTTTTGTATCCCATGGTTTACTGATTTCTACCGGGCCAAGAAACATTTCATACATACGGAAGGTATCGGCTCCGTACTTGTCAACAATCATATCCGGGTTTACGGTGTTGAATTTTGATTTGCTCATTTTTTCAACTTCGGAACCGCAGATGTATTTGCCATCTTCTTTTATAAAAACCGCATTAGCATATTCACCATTACGCCACTTTTTGAACTCTTCAATGTCTAATTCATAACCATCGACAATATTTACATCAGCATGAATTTTAGAAATTTTTATTTCTTTAATCTTAGGGAAATCTTGTCCGGCAACTTTATATGCACTGTAATCATATAAAAAGTCAACAATCTGATTAAACTCAGATGTGCCGTATTTATCAAGATATTTGAGTTTTCCCTCGGAAATAAATATTTGGTTTAACAAAAAAGTACTTGATGCCGAATTTTTATAATACCCTTCTTCTTCAATTTCAAATGAATCAACTCTATACACAAACCTGCTGCTTCCCTGTATCATCCCCTGGTTCACCAACTTTTTATACGGCTCATCATGACCGATATATCCTAAATCATACAACGCTTTTGTCCACATACGGCTGTACAACAAATGCCCTACAGCATGTTCTGTGCCGCCAATGTATAAATCCACTTGACCCCAGTAATCAGAAACTTTGCGATCACAAAATGCGTTATCGTTATGCGGATCCATGTAACGCAGGAAGTACCATGAAGAACCTGCATAACCGGGCATGGTATTCGTCTCCAAGGCGCCCCTATCCCCTAAAGGGGTGTTGGTAGCAGCGTAACTGTTTACCCAATCACTGATGTTTGCAAGAGGTCCCTCACCTTCAGGACCGGGACTATAATTTTTTACTTCGGGTAGTGTTAATGGCAATTCTTTTTCATCTATAGGATAGGCAACACCATCTTTCCAAACAATCGGAAAGGGTTCACCCCAGTAACGCTGGCGGCTAAAGGCCGCATCACGCATTTTGTAATTTACTTTACGGATGCCGATGCCTTGTTCTTCTACTTTATTGATTATAATTTCAATGGCATCTCGCATGTGCACACCGGTTAAGAAACCACTGTTTTCCAATATCGCATCTTTGGTGGCATTAGGTTCTTCACCATTGTAAAGCTTACCAATGATATTGGTGATGGGAATATTGAAGTGTTTGGCAAACTTATGATCACGTTCATCACCGCATGGCACAGCCATAATAGCACCTGTGCCATAACCTGCGAGTACATATTCAGAAATCCAGATGGGAATTTCTCTTCCGTTAAACGGATTGATGGCAAAAGCACCGGTAAACACACCACTGATTTTCTTTTCGGCCATGCGCTCCCGTTCGCTCCTGCTTTTTACATAGGCGATGTATTCATCAACAGCAGCTGATTGTTCAGTAGATTTAATTTTTTCTACCAAATCATGTTCAGGAGCTATTACCATAAAGTCAACGCCGAAGATGGTGTCAGGTCTTGTGGTGTAAACCCTAAGCAGTGAGTCGTGAGTCGTAAATGGGCCGTTCACGACTGTCGATTCACGACTGACGATTTCAAAATCTATCTCTGCTCCGCTGCTTTTCCCGATCCAGTTGGTTTGCATCTCTTTCATGGCATCACTAAACTCAATGCGGTCTAAACCTTCCAGCAAGCGATCAGCATATTCTGTGATTCGTAAATACCATTGACGTAATTTCTTTTTCACCACCGGGTGGCCGCCACGTTCACTCACACCATTCACCACTTCATCATTTGCCAGCACCGTTCCCAATGCCTCACACCAGTTTACTTCGCCATGGCCGCAATAAGCGAGGCGATGATTCATTAAAATGTTTTGTTGGGCAGCTTCATCAAAAGTTTTCCATTCATCTGCAGTAAAGTTGATAGTTGACGGATTACAGATGGCCGTAGAAGAACCTTCAGCTTCAAAAGCTTTTATCAAATTGGCAATGGGTTCTGCTTTGTTGGTTCTTCTGTTGTAAAAGGAATTGAAGATTTGTAAGAAGATCCATTGTGTCCATTTGTAATATGAAGGGTCACAAGTACGCACTTCACGGTCCCAATCATAACAAAAACCAATATTGTCCAATTGCTTTCTGAAATTCTGAATGTTGTTTTCAGTAGAAACAGCAGGATGAATACCATGCTCAATTGCATATTGTTCAGCCGGTAAACCAAATGCATCATAACCCATGGGATGTAACACATTATAACCTTTCAATCGTTTAAAGCGACTGTAAATATCACTGGCTATATAACCCAAAGGATGACCCACATGCAAACCCGCACCACTGGGATAGGGAAACATATCCAGCACATAAAATTTGGGTTTGGTGCTTTCATTACTCACTCTGTACGCATTGGTTTCTTTCCAATGCTGTTGCCATTTTTTTTCAATATCTCTGAACTTGTATTCCATAATTTGTTTCAATCAGTTTTGTTTGCCGATAAGACAGGAATTAAATACTTTCTTAATGCCTGCTATTCATCTTGCCGGTGTTTTTATTGCTCCTGTTTGCACATGCTTTGAAACGAGCGTGGCAAGGAACGATGCCATAAGCACATTAGCCCGTAACATAAAAATTAGCAAAAGAACTTTTATTCAACATGCCTGCTATTAATGAATCACTTCAACAAGCGTGGGCTGTGTTAAGTTTTTTCCCTTTGGGGATTGAGGGGCTATGTGAAAGAAACCTTAAGACTTCTGTTTCTTCATGCTTTATGCACCTTCAATAAAATAATGGCTTGCAGCAACCGTTAAGAGCGAACAAAATTAAGGATTGCAGGGCGAAATCTTCTATTTTTGCCCGGTTGCTGAAACACATAAACTGCAATTACAATGACGCAAGAACAAAGTAAAGCAAGTATGAAACGCTCCAAGCCCTCGTATGTACTCTCTATTGTGGGTGTGGCTATGGTGTTGATTATACTTGGTATTCTGGGCTGGAACTTTTTAAATGTTCGTAAAGTAAGCAAGGTGCTGCGTGAGAATATTCAGATTCATGCATGGCTTACTACAGGTAATAAAAAAGCGGTGGATAGTTTGCAGAATTATATTAAAGCGCAGCCTTATGTAAAAAGCTGGGAGTATGTAACAAAAGAAAAAGCGAAAGAAATTTATAATAAAGACGGGAACGAAAGCTGGGATAAAATTCTGAACGAAAATCCTTTGCCTGAAAGCATAGACTTTTTTGCACTCAGCGAATATGTGCAGAAAGACAGCCTGCAGAAAATTGCTGCTGATTTGCAGGCGGCATTTCCGGGTGTTATCAGTGAAGTGCAATATCCTGCTGAGCTTGTGGTAACAATAACTGACCGCAGCCGTAAATTTGGAATTGCATTTTTAATTTTGGCCTTACTGCTGAGTATTGTAGTAATTGTGTTGATTGATAATACCATTCGCCTGGCCATGTTCAGCAATCGTTTTTTAATTAAAACGATGCAGATGGTGGGTGCCACACGTGGTTTTATAGCCAAACCCATGAACATACGTGCAATCATCAATGGATTGATTAGCTCTGTGATAGCCATTGGTGCCATTTGGGCCATGATTTTATGGATTGAAAGCTATGTGCCGGATATGAAGGCCCTGCGTGACCCCATGAACTATGTAGTTCTGTTTGGCGGAATCATAGTGATTGGTGTTGGTATATCATTGTACAGTACACACCGGAGTGTGATGAAATATCTGAAGATGAAACTGGATGAACTGTATTAAAGCCCCCTCCGCCCCCTAAAGGGGGAACTGCAAATCACAGGGCCGGCTTTTTTAAACGAATAACAAAATATGGTTACTTAAAGTTTTTGAGAATAGGCGTTACATCAAAACTTACTATATTCGCCACTTAATAAAAAAGGGATGAAAGAGAAAAAAATCATAAGCATATTTGACAAACAAAACTACCTGTGGATGGTGATTGGTGCTGTAACAATCATTCTTGGTTTTTTGCTGATGATTGGAGGTAAAAGTACCGACCCCAATGTGTTTAACAAAGATGAAGTGTACAGCTTTCGCCGTATTACATTAGCACCCATTTTAATTGTGGCAGGGTTGATTATTGAGATCTATGCCATCATGAAAAAGCCGAAAGACTAATCCACCAACCCCTGAAGGGGAGTAAGAAATACAGCGATGAGAGTATCATCGCTTTTTTTATTTCAAAGAATTGATTTCAGCTTACATTAGCTAATCATCAAATTATCACATCAGCGAATTATTTTATGAGCACAATTGAATCTATCATCATCGCAATCGTAGAAGGGATAACAGAATACCTGCCCATCAGCAGCACAGGGCACATGATTATTGCTGAACGGCTGCTGGGAGTAGAAAGCACCAACTTTACCAAACTGTTTACCATTGCCATACAGTCAGGTGCAATTTTAAGTGTAGTTGTATTATACTGGAAAAAGTTTTTTGAATTTAAGAACTGGAAGTTTTATACTAAGTTAATTGTAGCTGTAATTCCGGCATTGGTACTGGGTAAGTTGTTCAGCGATAAGATTGATGAATTGCTGGAAAGCCCCCTCACCGTTGCCATTACTTTATTGCTGGGTGGTTTTGTTTTGCTGATTATTGATAAAGTATTCACACATCATCCGGTAGATAAAGAAGAAAATATTTCATTTGTTAGCGCATTGATGATAGGCTTGTGGCAATGTGTAGCCATGATACCGGGCGTAAGCAGAAGTGCTGCCAGCATCATTGGTGGTATGCAGCAAAAACTTACTCGTTCACTCGCTGCAGAGTTTTCATTTTTTTTAGCAGTGCCCACCATGGCCGCTGCAACGGGTTATTCGTTATTTCTGAAAGACTGGAACGAAAACGGTGTTGAAGTAAAAGGGTATGAATTGATTCTAAACAACCATCAAAACCTGCATGCTTTTTTAATTGGAAATATAGTGGCATTTATTGTAGCCATGCTGGCCATTAAATTCTTCATCGGTTATTTACAAAAGCATGGCTTTCGTTTGTTTGGCTGGTACCGGATTACTGTAGGCATTCTGCTGTTGATTTTATTGTGGACAGGATATTTAAAATAAGTCCAACAGTTTTTCTTTGCGCCTTTGTATCCTTTGTGCTTTTGCGTGAAATAAAAGTTTGAAATTTTCTTCCTACATTTCTGTTTCAAATCAACCAACCCTCCACATGCAGACTGCTCCCAAAAAAGTTGTGAACGCCTGGGCCATGTACGACTGGGCAAACAGTGTTTACAATCTTGTTATAACCTCCACCATGTTTCCTGCTTATTATGAAGAAGTAACAAAAGGAAACAATGGCAATGTTCAGTTTCTGGGAAGGGAGTTTGTGAATACCTCACTTTACAATTATGCATTAGCCGTTGCTTTTTTGGTAGTGGCTTTTATGTCGCCCATACTTTCGTCTATTGCAGATTATAAAGGCAATAAGAAAAACTTCATGCGTTTTTTTGCAACGATGGGAAGCATATCATGTTCACTGTTATTTTTATTTAAGGGCGATAATTTACTGTTGGGCATTGTATGTGTGGTTTTGGCTTGTATCGGTTTTTGGTCAAGCCTTGTTTTTTACAATTCTTATTTGCCCGAAATTGCTGCAGAAGAAGACAGAGACCGCATAAGTGCCAAAGGATTTACCATGGGTTATCTGGGAAGTGTGTTGCTGCAGGTGGTTTGTTTTGCATTATTCTTTTTCCCCACAAGTTTTGGTTTGAAAGATGGTACACAGGCCCTGCAGGTTTCTTTTTTACTGGTGGGCATCTGGTGGCTGGGTTTTGCACAAATACCTTTAGCCATCCTTCCAATCTCATCAAAATCCGAGCGGCAAAGCAGGCATCATGTATTGGCAAATGGTTTTATAGAGTTGAAAAAAGTATGGAAACAATTAATTCATATGCCGGTACTAAAACGCTTTCTGTTTTCCTTTTTCTTTTTTAATATGGGTGTGCAAACCGTGATGCTGGCTGCAACGCTATATGGCAAGAGTGAACTGTCGATTCCTACCACTAATTTGATTATTGCAATTTTACTTATCCAGTTAGTAGCCATACCAGGCGCTATTTTGATTTCTAAATTGAGTGGAAAGATTGGTAATATTAAAGCCTTAATGATTTGTGTGGCTATATGGATTCTTCTTTGTTACGGAGGATATCTTATTCCTAAAGGTGGGATTATGGAGTTTTATATTCTGGCATCCTGTGTTGGATTTGTAATGGGTGGTATTCAAAGCCTTAGCCGTTCTACTTACGCAAAACTGATGCCTGAAACAAAAGATACCACTTCATTCTTCAGTTTTTACGATGTAACGGAAAAGATTGCGATTGTAATCGGTATGTTCAGCTTTGGATATATTACTGAACTGTTCAATGGTTCGCAACGTAATTCTGTTCTGGCATTGATGATTTTCTTTGTGATCGGTCTCATCTTATTATTCTTTACTTTGCAGGCACAGCAAAAAGTAAAGTCATGAAGCTTTATACTATCAACACCGGTTATTTCAAACTTGATGGTGGTGCAATGTTTGGCGTAGTGCCCAAGAGCATCTGGAACAAACTCAACCCGGCTGATGAAAACAATATGTGTACCTGGGCGTTAAGATGTTTGTTGATTGAAGAGGGTAATCGGTTGATTTTAATTGATACGGGTAATGGCACCAAGCAAGACGCTAAATTCTGGAGCCATTATTATTTGCATGGTGATGATACTCTGCATTCATCACTTGCCAAACACGGATTTAAGGCAGATGATATTACCGATGTTATTCTTACACATTTACATTTTGACCATTGTGGTGGTGCAGTTGATTTAGTGGATGGAAAATTAGTAACTGCTTTTAAAAACGCTACTTACTGGAGCAATGAAGCGCACTGGGATTGGGCAGTACATCCAAACGCAAGAGAAAAAGCATCTTTCTTAAAAGAAAATATTTTACCGTTACAGGAGAGCAGACAGCTGAAATTTATAGCACATGATGGTCAATACCTTTTGCCTGATAGAGATAGCAAAGGCTGGACTGCTTATCCACCTGAGTCTTCCATTAACTATCGGGTAAAGTTTACAGAAAACATCAGTATTCGATTTGCAGATGGTCATACTTCGGCCATGATGCTTCCCCAAATCAACTACAACGGAAAAACAATTGTGTATATGGCTGATCTCTTACCATCGGCGGCACATATTCCATTGCCTTATGTTATGAGTTATGACATGAATCCATTGCGAACATTACAGGAAAAAGAAGCATTTCTAAAAGAAGCTGCTGCTGGTGATTTTATTCTCTTCTTTGAACATGATCCTAAAATTGAATGCTGCACTCTTCAACAAACTGAAAAAGGGGTGCGTATGAAAGAGGCCTTTGCGTTGCGTGAGATTGTATAATTTTTGGTTGGTTTGATCCCGGGTTCCTCAAAATAAAAAATTATTTTGCCTTTATCAATCCTGTAAGCGGATAGCGTGTGTTTTTATAATTCATCATGTCAATCTTTACACTACCTACAGAAATAGGGCTTTCAATACGAACGGGTATTTTATTGGCGTCATCAGTTACCCATACCGTCATCTTTTCCCCTCCGGTAAAAATTGTTCCTTCAATTAAAAGCGGTTTAAACTTAATGGCATTAAAGCGGCCGTAGCGTGTTTTAATTTTTTCCTTGCCTAAGTAGCGTACATATAAGTTGTACGACTTGTCATCAATAAACATGGAAAAAGGAATTTGTGCGCCGGGCTTGTATTTATTAAAATCAATGTTACGGGCATAGTAAATGGCGCTCAATACATCCTGTACACAGTTGGGTACTTTGTATGTGCCATTGGTTGATGTAGCAGTATTCGCTTCGTGATTGAACGTTACTGTTTCAAATTTTTTATAATCACCTTCCTGTACATTACGGATGAATTTGTACGGTTGCATGGTAGCTGTATCAATATATGTTTCATAGCGGTCACGAACTTTAAAAAAGCCATCAAAGAAGGAATTGGTTTTACCATCACCTACAATGTGATAAACAGGTTTGTTGTTAAACCGCTCAGAACGAATATTAAAGTTCGCTTCACCTCCATATACATAAATGCCTGCCAGTGTGTAATACACATGAAAGTTGATGAACTCTCCTGCCTGCCAGGCATAATTTCTCAGTCCGCAAAATTCATCAGCGTTTGCAGGTGTTTGCCGGGGTGATGCCGAAAGGGAAAGAATACAACTAATGATTAAAATCCACCTCATCGTTCTTTATAAATTTTTATCGTAAGCAAAAATAAGCTGCCCATTAATGCCGGCAACACCAGGTTAAGTAACCACATTGTTAATGTTCCTGCAAGTATGCCCAGCGTGTTCATACTAAACAAACCTACAATACCCAGTGCCACTTTTCCTCTGATACCAATTTCTGCAATGGCAAAACTGGGAACAATAGCCATTATTAAAAATACCAGTGCTATACTCCAAAATCCCTGCCACCAACTTATATCTACCTGCAATGCCTTCCATACTAAAACATATTGAACCGCAAAAATGATAAAACGCAAAAAAGAGTAGAATAATATTTCACCCATCATTCTTCCCTTCAAATGTTCCAGTACAAACGCAAAAGAGAATTTCTTTTGTACTAATGGAATCCATTTTGCCAGTGCTACCAGCCATTGTATTTTGAAATACAACAATCCGGTTAACACACACATTACCAATACTGTCCAGAATAATATTTTAAAAAGCATTTCACTCATGCCTGTACCTGCATAATGAACAGCCTCCAGTTGCGGCTGTAATATGGTTAAACTCACAAATCCAACTACTAAGGTTACTAATACCTGCGAAACGCTGCACAGCACCGTAAGTGCAATACCTCTTAATCTGAACTCCGGCTGCAAATACAATACCCTGCCTCCGTATTCACCTATGCGGTTAGGCGTATTCATGGCCAGTGATAAACCACTCAACACCGCTTCATAACTTTTTAAAAAGGATAATGGCTGAAACTTATTAACCAGCTTATACCATTTTAATGTTTCAACAGCCCAGTTAACCGGCATTAAAACAAAAGCCAGCCATAACTGCCATGCACCTGCACCTGTAAAACTGTTTTTCAATTGCTGCCATGCCTGCGGTAAGTCGGGTTGTTGTTTAATTTGGTTGTATAATGAAATACTAATCCATATAAACAGCACCGGCCCCAGCAAGTAATTGATAAAGATTTTGAAATTCTTATTCAGTTTCGGTTATTTGTTCAAAAATAACCTCCTGTTTGCAAACTTCCTCTAAAATCATATTAGGTATTGACCCCGGCACGGTGGTAATGGGTTTTGCTGTACTGGCTGTTAAAGGACAACAATTAACCTTGCTTGAAATGGATGTGCTCAAGCTTTCAAAGTATAAAGACGTTTATAAACGCCTGCAGTTGATTCATGAAAAGGTAAACGAAGTAATTTTGGAACATAAACCAACAAATTTTGCCATTGAAGCACCGTTCTTTGGTAAAAATGTTCAAAGTATGCTTAAACTTGGCAGAGCACAGGGTGTAGCCATTGCAGCAGCCATGAGTGCAGGTTTGGAAGTAACGGAGTATTCACCAAAAAAAGTAAAACAGGCAGTAACAGGAAATGGCAATGCAGATAAAGAACAAATTTGGAAAATGCTGCAGCACTACCTGCATTTCAAAGCCAAACCTAAATACTATGATGCTACAGATGCATTGGCAGTAGCGCTTTGTCATCATTTTCAAACATGCAAACCGTTACTCACCGGTACTGCAAAAGTGAAAAGCTGGGAAGATTTTATACAAAAGAATCCGGCACGGATAACAAAAAAATAACTTGTTAGTGTGTTTTGTACAGGCGTTCGTGTTCATCTCTTTTCAAATAACGATAAATAATACTATAAGTAAAGGGCTCGCCCTGTTTTGAAGTAACAATTGAAACTTGCCAGAAAGGCCTGGAAAGATAGAAGTGTTCATTAATTTTTTTCCATTCAAAGCGTTTTTGGTTTTTAGCTCCATTTAATAAATCAGTAAAACATTTTTTACAATCACCGCTTCCTGTTTCTTTATTACAGCGCCCGTTTTTTTTAAAATAATAAGAAAACTGTCCGCTCATAAAATTTCCGCTTGAGTCTTTAACTCTTACCGTTAGTGATGAATCTGTTTCAGTAAAAACAGGAGTTAACTTTTCCTGCACATAAAAATTGGTCAGCTGTTTTTTAACAGATTCTTTTTTGCGTGTAAGGAAATTTTGACTGCTTGCATATAATGCAGAAGTGAAGGAAAACAGGAGTATTATAAGCGATTTCAAACTGCTTATTCTGTTTTTTTCATTTTTGTAAATTGAGAAAAGAAAATACCTGCCGGTATAAATGCAAGTAAGATCCAGTAATTGAACTCACCCCATAATGCATCAACCAGTAATTTTAGTATTACAACAATCACAAAGGAAATGGGCCCCCATTTTTCCATGCTCCACACACCACTTATAGCTACAAAGCTAAATACAATCATAAGCGCATTTAAGGCAGGATATAAGGTTCCAAAACCTCTGTAAATACCAATGTAAGAGGAAATAATATCCCAAAAGCCATAAGCTACAATGGCAAGGCACATTATTGTAATTAGCGGCGGCCGTTTTACTTTTCTCTTCACACGTTTCTTATAACCATACTCATTCTTTACGTACATAGGTATCAATTTAAATGGGAAAGTATTTTTTGTTGAATGTTTTTCATTTGTGCTTCACTGAGTTTCAGTTTGGGTCTTGTAAAGTTTAAATCATCTGCACTGTTAAGCGGCACTAAATGCAGATGTGCATGCGGCACCTCTAAACCTATTACTGCAAGGCCTACACGTTTACAGGATACAGCTGCTTCAATAGCACGGGCAATAGGTTTGGCAAAAACAAGCATCTCTGCAAGCACATGATCAGGTACATCAAAAAATTTATCAATTTCCTGCTTGGGTACAACTAGTGTATGTCCTTCCACTAACGGAAAAATATCGAGAAAGGCATAAAACTTATCGTTCTCTGCAATTTTATAACCCGGTATTTCGCCGGCAATGATTTTTGAAAAAATACTCATACCTCCAAACAATTTTGATTTGATGGTAAGCAACAGCATTTGTAAACGCTTCCTGCTCATACGCAAATCTACAATACTCGTTTCAAACTAACACCGGTCAATAAAAAAGCGCTGCAGCGGCAGCGCTTTTTTTGTAAGCTTCACAGCTTTTATCAGATACTGATTTCATTGATTTTAAATTTAATAACACCCGCAGGTACCTGCACTTCAGCCACATCACCTATTACCTTGCCGAGCAAACCTTTACCAATAGGCGAGGTTACAGAAATTTTTCCTGCTTTTAAGTCGGCTTCTTTCTCGCTTACAATTTGATATGTAACCTGCTTTTTTGTAGCCAGATTGGTAACGGTTACTTTAGTTAGGATAGCTACTTTGCTGGTGTCAATGGTTGTTTCATCAACAATACGTGCAGTCGCTATCATACCTTCCAGTTGTTTAATTTTTGCTTCAAGCATACCCTGCGATTCTTTAGCCGCATCGTATTCAGCGTTTTCTTTTAAGTCGCCTTTTTCACGTGCTTCTGCAATGGCACGTGCCGCTGCCGGGCGCAGTACACCTTTCATGTGCTGCAGCTCGGCCTGCATTTTTTCAAATGTTTCTTTTGTTACATACTGTGTACTCATAGTTCCTCCTTCGTTTAAACAGAAAAAAATAACAACGCCCCAGGTATGAGCTGAAGCGTTGCTATTATGTGTTGCAAATATAAGAAAATTGTTTTGGCAAATGCAATAGGGGAATTACGATGAAAAGGTTAATTTTTATGGGGCAGACGGTGTGCAAACGAGGGAGCGTATTTGTAAAAGTTTACCCCGCTGCATTTTACGGGGCACACTTTATTGTTCTGTTTTCCATAGCATCTCATGGTTTATACTACAATTTCTCCAATAGCTCCACCACCTTCTCCTTCTTCAAAATCAAATATCCAAACCGATCATTGCTGATGCCTTCCTTCAACTGATAACTGAACTGCAGCTGCTCTTCCGTAGCTGTTGTTTCAAAATAACGGAATGAAATGTTGGGATATACTTTCAACTCATCACCTATTTCATATAAATGCGTAGAAAGTATAAACAATGAATTTTTAATCTTGAGCAAACCTTTAATTACGGCGCTGCTGCAATGCATGGCATCCTGTATGTTAGTGCCTTTAAACAGTTCATCAATCAACACCAGCCATTTGCGGCCATCTGTAATTTTCAGTACTGTGTTTTTAATACGTTGTACTTCATTAAAGAAATAGCTTTCACCTTTCACTATATTATCCTGCACCTGTATATTACTGAGCAATCCGTCAAATACGCTCAACTGCATACGCTCTGCCGGCACACCCATTCCCAAATGGGCTAAGTACACTGCACATCCTACAGCTTTTATAAAAGTACTCTTGCCCGCCATATTTGCACCCGTGAGAAAAATAAAATTCGTTTGCGGATTAAGTGTGATATCATATGCTACAGGTGTTTGCAGGAGTAAATGATACAAGCCCTTTGCCTGTATCAACGGCTCTTCACTTTCTTTTACTTCAGGAAAATGCAGGTTAAATTGCTGCACTGCTTTTGCCATACTGTAGTAAGCATCCAGCCGGTGAAATAGTTGCATCAGCTTTTCGGCTTCCTGCTTGTATTCATAACGGAGGTAGTGACCATAACGCAGCATTTTTGCAGGTGGCATCTTTTTATTTTTCTCTGTAATCAAATGCTGAATGATGGAAGATTTCATCAATTTTTCGGTTTCCTCAACTATAGAATAAAGAATGGTTGATGATTGATTTTTTTTGAGTAACTGCAGCAACTGATGCATTCCTTTTAAAAAATCCAAAAAATGCCCCACAGTGTAACGTACTAAACTGTAGTCGGGCATATCAAACACCATATAGCTAAATGCAGGCAAAGGGGAGTGGCTGTTGGGTATTTTATCAAACGGATAACCATAGAATTTCTCCAGCACCAGTAAAGTGCCATTGGTGATGGTTTCCGGCCATTGGTTCAATACCTGTTGAATGCACTTAATGGTTTGCTGCGTTTGTACAATTTCTTTTTCACTACGCAGTGGATGCGTAAGTAAGTATTGTAACTTATCTGCACCACCTGATGTTCTGCAAAAATTAATGCGGTGCATTAAGGAATACTCTTCTTCCTGATTGAAGATGGATAGATCCTGGTATGTGATTTTGTCAATTTCCATGAAAGATGATGCGCTTTGCCAATGTTGATGTTTTTGATTACACATTGATCAACTTTGGCAAAGCTGATCAAGATTATTGTCTGTTAAACTGCAAACGCATTCCTTTATGAGATTCATCCAGCACACCATTTGCATAAGCTAAATGCCCGTTTACAAATGTATGTGTAATGGCAGCAGGAAATGTAAATCCTTCAAGCGGACTCCAGCCGCATTTGTACAATATATTTTCTTTGGTAACCGTGGTGCTGTTGTTTATATCTACCAGTACTGCATCGGCAAAATATCCTTCACGCAAATAGCCACGTTCTTTAATTTCAAAGCAATCAGCTACCGCATGACTCATCTTTTCTGCTATCCGTTCCAGTGAGATGCGTCCTTCTTTTGCATAATGCAGCATCAGCAATAATGGATGTTGCACTAATGGCAGGCCTGCATGTGTTTGTTCATAAGCTCCTTGTTTTTCTTCCCATGTATGGGGCGCATGGTCAGTAGCAATCACATCAATTCTGTTGTCCAGTAATGCTTTCCAGATGGCTTCTTTGTTTTCTTTGGCTTTAATGGCGGGATTGCATTTTATCTGATAACCGAGGCGTTCATAATCATCAGCTGTAAAATGTAAATGATGAACGCATACTTCACTGGTAATGCGTTTTTCTTTTAAAGGCATCATGTTGCCAAATAAATCCAGTTCTTTTGCCGTGGTTAAATGCAGTATGTGCAATCTTGTATTATACTGCCGGGCAATTTGTATAGCCATGAGTGATGATTCATAACAGGCATCCACATCACGGATTAACGGATGGTCTGCCGGTGTTAACTCCGGTTTTGATGCTTTAATACGTTCATAACTTGCTTTGATGATGGGTTCACTTTCGCAATGGGTGGCAATGAGTAATTCACTTTCACGAAATACTTTATCTAAAGTGTTGAAATTATCCACCAGCATATTACCTGTACTGGCACCCATAAATATTTTAATACCGCAAATTTTGTCTTTATGTTTGTTGGTTTGTAAGGTGTCATCAGCACTTGCATTGCTGGTGCCCATAAAAAATGAATAGTTGGCTAATGAAGTGTTGGCAGCAATAGTATATTTATTTTCCAGCAATTCTAAGTTAAGTGCATTGGGAATGGTATTGGGCATTTCCATAAAAGTGGTAACACCGCCCGCAACTGCTGCTTTTGCTTCTGTATAAATAGTGCCTTTATGTGTAAGACCGGGTTCTCTGAAATGAACCTGATCATCTATCACACCGGGAAATAAATGCTTCCCTTCAGCGTTAATTTCATTAACAGCTTCTTTTGTATTAATTGTTGGGGCTATTTTTTCAATGCGTCCGTTTTTGAACAATACATCAGCAGTTGAAATAGTTCCTTCATTCACAAGAGAACAATTTTTAATTAAATAATTTGGCATAGCTTATTTTTACTTTATAAAACAATCGCATGCAATTTACCAAAAGCTGTTTGTGTATTTCTTTTTTGACCGCTTCATTTTTTGCAAAAGCACAAAGTACCTACCTGCCGCAGCAATCCAAACATATTCATTTTATTGACCGGCTTGAAATTAAAACCGGCTCCGTATCTGATTTGAACTTTACCAATGGTAAACCTTATGACAGGCGTTATGCTGTACAGTTTCTGGGCAGCAAGGTAGATTCCATGCTTGGGGTGAAACCACTTTTTTTCAGCATTGATACTGCTTTGCGTTTGAGTAAATCAGATCAATACAACCTGCGAAGCTTGTACCTCAACAATCAGGAGTGGGTAAAAGGCGACCGTTCTGTGTTTAACAGTAAAAAGCCATTGCTTAATAAATTATATCCCACACCGGCGGGCATCATTGAAAAATATGGTGATGATTTTTTTGTGGTAGTCAATCCTATGATTGATTACCGGCAAATGGTGGAACTGAATAACACAGATCAAAATCTTTTTTATAACCGCAGGGGTTTAAGTGTACGTGGCGGCATTGATAATAAAGTGGGCTTTGCTGCAAGTGTAATGGATGTGCAGGAGCGTGGGCCTTTGTTTGTACAAAGCTGGATAAACCGCTATAATGCGGTACCGGGGGGTAATTTTTACAAACGGTTTAAAACTACAGGCGTGGATTATATTGATGCCCGTGGATACTTCACCTTCAGAGCTAATAAGTATATTAATTTTCAGGCAGGTTATGATCGCAATTTTATAGGCAATGGTCACCGCAGTTTATTTCTGAGTGATTTTGCCGGTAATAACTTATTTGTAAAGGTGAACACCCGGTTTTGGAAACTCAATTATCAAAACCTGTTTATGGAGTTGCATCAGGGCGTTAATAACAACAGCACAAGTAATCTGGTGCCCAAGAAATATGCTACCATGCATCACCTGAGCATGAATGTGCTGCCGTGGTTGAATGTGGGCGTGTTTGAAAGTGTAGTATTTGGCCGTACCAACAGGTTTGAGTTTGGTTATATGAATCCCATCATTTTCTTCCGCAGTATAGAAGGAAACCTGGGCAGTGCTGATAATGCCTTAGTAGGTGCCGATTTTAAAGCCAATGTGCTCAAAAAAGTTCAAGTGTACGGACAAGTGCTGATTGATGAATTTAATTTCGGAAAGTTGAGAGCTGATTCATCAAACTGGTGGGGCAATAAAACCGGTTTGCAACTGGGCTTTAAGTACATAGATGTAGCTAATATTCAAAATCTCGATTTACAAGTGGAGTGGAACCGTGTGCGCCCCTTCACCTACTCCCACTTTGATTCTGTAAGTAACTATACGCATTACAATCAGCCATTGGCACATCCGCTGGGTGCTAATTTTAATGAAGTGATTGCTATACTCCGCTATCAGCCATTTGGTAAGCTCAACATTACAGCAAGGTTGATTTACTGGCAGCAGGGACTTGACAGTGCCAACAGACGAAATTTTGGAAGTGATATTTTCAGGTTGAATAACGACCGGCGTTTTCGTGAGTTTGGTTTTCCATTGCTTGCGGGTGTAAAGAGTACCGGTATAAATGCATCTGTTTTGGCCAGCTATGAGATAAGAGAAAATATTTTTATTGATGCCAACGTTTTACTGCGTCAATTAAAAACAGGAAGCACCACGCAAAATACTACCATGTTTGGATTGGGTGTGCGGATGAATTTGTGGGCGAGGGAGTATGATTATTGATGAAGTTAAAAGAACAACGTGTTTTTAAAGCCAATACATGGTATTTGTCTTTTTACAAGAAAATTTTGCACTTCATTTATATTTTGTAAATCATATTCAAATAACTTGATCTTCTTTTTATTATTCAAGTTTAAAATTAATCCGTCATATTCCCCCATTCTCATTTCTAACTTTGTTTTATGAAAATTTAGAATATCGTCAATTAAAATTGTCTTGTATCTGAACCAAAAAAGTAACCTGATCTTATTTTCTTTGGGGTATAGTATTACTGCAAGAGGATTTCTTAATGAATAAAATAAATAAATAGGGAAAATAGAATATACGGCAACAAGCAATAGAAAGCCAAGAGTCGTTGTATCATAATCGCCTTTTATAAATTTTTCATAAGGCCATTTATACATATATAAAAATAGCAAAAGCAGACCGGTTCTAAGTGATATCGTAAGATAATTAGGTTTAATAATCCTCTTTTCCATTATCCTTCCAAATGAATGCTAAATACAATCATTCTTGCCTGCATGCGGTCAATCACATTGCTGTAAATTAAGTTGGCATCACGGCTGTGTACATTGCCAAATGTATTGCTGATTTTTATTTCAGGACTCAGAATAAAACTGGGAAAATAAAAATGAAAACCAAGGCCGGCTTCGTAGCCAAATGCACCTTTGCTGAGTTTTACCAAATCTTCTGCACGGCGTGCCTGACTGTTGCTGGCAAGATCATATTCAAACTTGCCGCCACCTAAAATGTACACACGAAAATTATTAATACGGTCACTATTGAATTTTAATTGCACCGGAAAACTGGTGTAAATACTTTCAATGGTTTTTTTCTGTACTGCATTATCTCCTGCCTGCGGATATTTTAAATTATAAGTGATGCTTCTGCTGGCAAAAATTAAATTGGGATTAATACGTGCCTCCAGATTGGGTGTAATGCGTAATGTGCCCAGAAGGCCTAATCCAAAGCCCGGATTATTCATCACTTCTATATTGGTAACACTATCGCTTTGTAAAAATTTAGGATGATGCTCTGCCTGAAATCTTGAAAAGTTTGTGCTGAGGGTAATACCAAAATAATACAGCTTTTCTTCGTGCTGGGGTAAATTAATAGCCTGCTGTGCGTTGGTGCTTTGAATTAAAATAAAAATAAACAGTACAGCCGTACTTATTTGTCGCCCGTATAAATGCTGCATATTCCAAATGTAAGTGGTTTGCATTTCGTTTGTTTAAACCCGGTTTTTGTGAGCACTGCAGTAAAATCTTTTCCTTCCGGAAACGCATTGATGCTCTTATTAAGATATTGATAGGCTTGTTTGTTGCTGATGGTGCCCGCTACTGCCGGCGAAAATTTTCCGATATACCATTTGCATAAACTGCTGAAACCCGGCAGCCATGGTTTTGAAAACTCCAGCACCACCAATCTTCCGCCCGGCTTTAGTACCCGGTTGATTTCTGATAATCCTTTTTCAAGATTTTCAAAATTGCGTACACCAAAAGCCACTGTTACAGCATCAAACGTGTTATCAGGAAAGTTTATTGTTTCACTATCGCCGCTTTGCAATTCTATTATAGTGGTAAGCCCTTTGTTTTCAATCTTTCTGCGGCCGCCTTCCAGCATGCCTTCACTTATATCAATACCAATAATTTTTTGGGGCTGCAATTGTGTGGCCGCCATAATGGCTACATCACCGGTACCGGTGGCCACATCTAAAATAAGTTGGGGTTGCAGCTCTTTTAACCGGTTGAGCGCCTTTCTGCGCCAGCCTTTGTCAATGCCGAGTGAGAGAAAACGGTTGAGTAAATCGTACCGTGGTGCAATGGTATCAAACATTTCTGCCACCTGCTCTTTCTTGCTTTTTTCAGAGCCGCTCTGCGGTACTACGGTATCATGTAAATAGTTGTTGCTCATGCGGGTGCAAAGATAGTCTTTAGCCAATAGTAGTTAGTATTTAGTATGCGCTTGCATATGGTTTACTATCTACATCCGGCTTCTGACTACCGGCTAATGACTTATCTTGTGCCGGTGAATATTAAATCGGCCACATACCTCATCAGCAGCCCCTCTGTTGATAATTGCCCCAAACCTGATAAGCCGGAATATGCGTTTATTGGCCGGAGTAATGTGGGTAAATCATCACTCATTAACATGCTGTGCAATAACCAAAAGCTGGCAAAGACAAGCTCCAGCCCCGGCAAAACACAAATGATCAATCATTTTACAGTAGAGAGTGCCAATGAAAAAACAGGTAAAACCAATAGCTGGTATCTGGTGGATTTACCGGGTTATGGATATGCAAAAGTAGCACAGGGTAAACGTAAGCAATGGATAAAGATGATTGAAAACTACATCCGCAAACGTGAAAATCTTATCAACTTATTTGTACTTATTGACAGCCGGCACACACCTCAGCAAATTGATCTGGAATTTATTAATCAACTGGGTGAGTGGAATATTCCTTTCACCATTGTATTTACCAAGGCTGATAAAAGCACACAAAAAGAAGTAGCAGCTATGGTAAAAGCTTTTTTACATTCACTGGCACAAACATGGCAATTTCTGCCGCAGAGTTTTGTATCATCTGCCGTTAAATACAGAGGCAGAAAAGAAATACTTGGGTTTATTGAAGAGTGCAATCAAAAAGTAGCAACGCAAAACAATAATTGAACGTAATAAAAAAGAGATGCCCATGGTTTGAACATCACTCTGTAACTATTTTTTTCCCTCAGGCACTTCACTCAAGCTCCTATTCCTCGTGCACCACCAATCTAAATCCGTTTCCGTGAATATTTACAATTTCCACTTTGGCATCTTCTTTTAAATACTTACGCAGCTTGGCAATATACACATCCATACTGCGGCCATTGAAATACGTATCACTGCCCCAAATGCGTTTGAGTGCTATATCTCTGGGCAATAAATCATTCTTGTATTCGCAAAGCATACGCAGCAGTTCACTTTCTTTTGGAGAGAGCGTACTTGTTTTACCATTTACAATTAACTCTCTCAGCTTGGGATTGAAATGGTAAAGTCCCAAATCAAATTCTTTATTCTCGGTTTCTTGTTTGTTTTCTTCGTTGCGTTTGAGAATGGCTTTTATTTTATGGAGCAATACTTCACTGTCAAATGGTTTGGTGATGTAATCATCTGCACCCAGTTTATAGCCGGTTAAAATATCATCCTTCATGGTTTTGGCACTCAGAAAGAACAGTGGCACGTCAGGATCAATATCACGAATTTCCTCAGCCAGTGTAAAGCCATCTACATGCGGCATCATAACATCCAGCAGGCAAATATCAAATTTGCTGCGTTGAAAAGCGGCCAAACCCAGGCGTCCATCACGCTCCAGCGTAACATCAAAATCATTCAGTTCCAGATAATTTTTTAACACACTGCCAAAGCTATTGTCATCTTCTACCAATAAAATTTTTGACTTATTTTCTTCCATCGTTTAATATTTAATGTCAAATAAAGTTAAAGCTTTTGTGAGTTGTGCAGTAATGCTCTCAATATTTTGTTAAAGAAGGTTGGGGGCTGTGGGCTTGTATCTGTTTATCAGCATTTGCTCCCGCTGTACGCTGTACCTGCACTTCGTTCCGGTGCCGCTTCCACCTGCCTGCCGGCAGGCAGGTCGGGCAGCCCTTCCACCATTGTAACTGCAATCATCATTATTTTTGCCACTCAAACAAATAGCCATGCGTATTACATCAGATAACCGTTTTAAAAAGCTCATCGTTATAGGCGACCGACTCCTTATAAAACCCAGCAAGCCCGATGAACGTACAGCCAGCGGTTTGTATTTGCCACCCGGTGTACAGGAAAAAGAAAAAGTACAGCAGGGTTATGTTATCAAAACAGGTCCGGGCTATGTAATTCCCATGCCGGTGGAAGAAGAGTCCTGGAAAGGGGAAGAAGAACAGGTAAAGTATGTACCGCTGCAGGCTAAAGAGGGGGATCTTGCTATTTTTTTATTGAGCGGCGCCACAGAAGTTATTTATGAAGGCGATAAATATTTCATTGTACCCCAGAGTGCCATACTTATGCTGGAAAGGGAAGAAGAATTATAATACTTGAGTAAAAAGTGTATCAATTTAGCAATTCAAAAAAAGTTGCCTTGTTGTATCGGAAACTCATAGATAAGCAACGGAAAACCCAATCAACCAATTTAAGAACAAGGCAACTGAAAGGCTTGCTGTTTCTATGAAAGAGCAAAGGCAAAACTAACAGCATGTTCTATCCAAATCAATACCACAATAAGGTAGATACCATAAAGTAGTATTTTTTACCCTCGTAATTTTTTTCAAGGCCTAACATCAGTTAACTTTCAGGCATAAATTTTTTTGTATGGCCGACCAATCACTTTTTCTTCAAACAGTAAAAGACGGATACACATTTAAAGGCGAATATTTTCAATTGGGTATGGGTATGCTGGATAAAGCACCCGTTGCTGGTGCCAGCGTATTGCTTCCCTTAAAAACTATGAACCGTCATGGTCTTATTGCCGGTGCTACAGGTACAGGAAAAACAAAAACCCTGCAGGTACTGGCTGAAGGGTTGAGTGATGCAAGTATTCCTGTTGTACTTATGGATATAAAAGGAGACTTGAGCGGCATTGCAGCTGCAGGTACTGCCAATCCAAAAATTGAAGAACGGATGAAGCTCATGGGCATGGAATACAAACCGGCTGCATTTCCTGTAGAGCTCATGACGCTGAGTGAAGATAAAAAAGGAGTTCGCCTGCGTGCCACCGTGAGTGAGTTTGGTCCCATCCTGCTTTCAAAGATTCTTGGGTTGAATGATACACAGCAGGGTATTGTATCCATGATTTTTAAATTTTGTGATGATACCAAAATGCCGTTGCTGGATTTAAAAGATTTCATCAAAGTGATTCAATACATCAGTGATGAGGGCAAGAAGGAGTTGGAAAAAGACTATGGCAAAATTTCTACTTCATCTACCGGTACCATTCTTCGCAAAGTCATTGAACTGCAGCAGCAGGGCGCCGATGCTTTTTTTGGTGAGCCCAGCTTTGAAGTGGATGATCTCATGCGCATCAGTGATGATGGGAGAGGAGTCATCAGCATTATACGTGTCATGGAATTACAGGACAGACCAAAACTGTTTTCTACTTTCATGTTGAGTTTATTAGCTGAGTTATATGCCACGCTTCCTGAAGAAGGCGATATGGATAAACCCAAGCTGTGTTTGTTTATTGATGAAGCACATTTAGTTTTTCAGGAGGCTAATGAAGCATTGCTGCAGCAAATAGAAACAGTCATTAAATTAATTCGTTCCAAAGGTGTTGGTATTTTCTTTTGTACGCAAAATCCGCAGGATGTACCTGCCAGTGTACTGGCACAATTGGGTTTAAAAGTACAGCATGCCTTACGTGCTTTTACGGCAGCGGATAGAAAAGTAATTAAGCAGGCTGCAGAAAATTATCCTGAAACTACGTTTTATGAAGTGGATGAATTGCTCACACAGTTAGGTATAGGCGAAGCTTTTATAACCCTGTTAAATGAAAAAGGAATTCCAACACCATTAGTTCACACCATGCTGGTGCCGCCACGCAGCCGCATGGATATTTTGAGTGATGCAGAGATAGATGCGTTGGTTAATAAAAGTAAGCTGGTAAAGAAATATGCTGAAACCGAGGATGCCGAAAGTGCACATGAAATCATTACTGCCAAACTGAATGAAGCAGCAGAAAAAACAAAAGCTGCTCAAGAAGCTGAAGCTAAAGCTGAAGAAGAAGCGAAGCAGGAAAAAGAGGAGAAGAAAACTGCTAAGAAAGAGGAAAGCTTTTTGGATAATCCCATGGTGAAGCAAGTGGGGCGCACGGCAGCAAATGTAATTACACGCTCACTGCTGGGTGCATTGGGCCTGGGTGGGAGAAGTACAAGAAGAAAAAAGAGCGGATGGTTTTGATTTTTCCAGATTAATTATATAGCCTTAAATAACAATCAGTTGCTGTGTAAATCAGCCACCATATATATTCTCATTTTGATTTTAGTGTATGTAACTATTGAAAATTGCCTCCTGTAACCTATTGATGTTTGCGGGGTATTTAGTATATTCAACTTACAAAAACGGTTGTTGAACAAAGATCTATCATCAAATTCAATCAATCGTACTATTCATTTACTAAAACTTACTTGCATGAGAAAATCATTACAACGAGCAGGAGTATTATTTCTGCTTCTCCTATTTTACATGGCAGGGTTCAGCCAGTATACAGTTAAAGGAACTGTTACAAATGCAGCTGCTAATGAACCGCTGGCAAATGTTTCTGTACTCATTAAGGGTACCAGGATTGGTACTGCTACAGGTGCTGATGGAACATTTACATTAAATGTTCCGGATAATAAATCTGTGACTTTATTGTTATCATTAGTAGGTTTTGAATCACTTTCAGTTGCTGTATCAAGCACATCTGCAACTGTAACTGTTTCATTAAAAGCAGATGAGCGTAACCTTGAAGAGGTTGTTGTAACAGGATTGGCATCTTCTATAAAACGGAAGAACCTGGCAAATGCGGTTACTTCTATTGGAGCTAAAGAGTTAACAGGTACTACGCAGATACAAACTACGGATGGTGCATTATACAGTAAAGTACCCGGTGCTAATATCCGTATGAACGGTGGAGCACCTGGTGGCGGTATGTCTGTACAGCTTCGTGGTGTTTCATCATTAGTAGGGGCATCTCAGCCACTTATTATTTTAGATGGTGTTTATATTAACAACTCATTTCAACGAACCGGAAGAGCAACTGTTACAGGAGCTGCGGCTGGTGCAGGTGCTCCTGCTCAGGATGATGGAGCCAATCGTTTAGCAGATATTAACCCTGCAGATATACAAACAATTGAAGTATTAAAAGGCCCATCAGCAGCGGCAATATATGGAACAAGAGCTAATGCCGGCGTTATTATCATTACCACAAAAAAGGGATCTGCCGGAAAAACAGCAATTAGTTTTGGACAGGATATAGGTTTTGGTCGTCCGCTTCGTTTAGTAGGTACAGATAATTGGAGTGTTGATAAAATTAATTTCTTTTTTACGAACGCAACAAAGCGTGCAACAGAACTGGCACGTTTTCAACAGGCACAAAGCAGTGGTCAGTTTTTTGATTATGAAGATATTTTTTATGGTAATACGGCTACTTTATCAAATACACGTTTGAGTGTATCCGGCGGTAATGATAAAACTAAATTTTTTGTGGGTGGTGTTTTAACAAATGAAGATGGTATTGTTAAAAGAACCGGTTTTCAACGCTATTCAATAAGAGCCAATATAGATCATAAAATAAGTAAGAATTTAAGTTTTAGTGTAAACACAAATTATATTCGTTCTGTAACCGATCGTGGATTTACAGGTAATCAAAATAATACCGGGGCATCCATCGGTTACAATATTGCTTATATACCCAATTATTTTGATATGCGCCCTAATGCTGCAGGTATTTATCCTGATGTTGATTATGGAGGGCCAAGGGAAAATCCATTGGCAGTTACAGATAAGGCAACCAATAATTCTATTGTTAACAGGTTTATTCAATCCGGTACTTTGAACTGGCAAATTTTAAACAGAACAAATTCCAATTTAAAATTGCAATTATCCGGCGGTATTGATTACCTGCAAAACACAACACTTATTCATTTACCGGAGGATTTACAATTTCAGCGTGCACAGGCAAACCCTGGTGATGTATTGCATGGACGGCAGGAGTCATTCAATAAGAACTTTCAGGCAGCCTTGGTTCATAGCCTTACTGTAAATAAATTCAACTTTACCTCTCAGGCCGGGCTTGTACGTTTGGAATTTGATAATAGCGCCATCTTTATGCGTGGCCGTGGATTAGCTCCCAAGCAAATAAATGTTCAACAGGCCACCATTCAGCAAATTGATCAGCAGTTTAACAGTCTTGTACAGGAGGCAGGTTTGTTTGCACAGGAAGAAATGAACTGGGATGATAAATTAATTGCTACATTAGGTGTTCGTTTTGATAAATCTACATTGAATGGCGATAAAGATAAACTGTATGCATTTCCTAAAGCATCATTAGCTGTGAATTTAACCAATTTTGATTTTTGGAAGGTGAGTTTCATTAATCAGTTAAAACCACGCATAGCTTATGGTGAAACGGCGGGCCCGGTTGGATTTGGTTCAACATTTACACCGCTTAATGGTACAAACATTGGCGGCTTACTGGGTTCAACAGTATCAACTCAAATAGGTAATACACTCATCAGACCTGAAACCGCACGTGAAATTGAATTTGGAATTGATGCGGGATTTTTCAACAACCGTATTGCTTTGGAAGCTACCTACTATATAAAAACAACTGCCAACAATATTCAGAACCTTAATTTATCACCCACTGTTGGTGTAAATACAACACCCAGCAATGAAGCAGAACTTGAAAATAAAGGTATTGAGTTGGCATTATCCGGTACAGTATTTCAAACAAAAAAAGTACGTTGGTTTTCCAGAGTTATGTGGTGGAAAAATGATGTAGTTGTAAAGAAACTGGGAATTCCTTCTTACCTAACCGGTGCATTTGGTACGGGCTTGGGTACTTACCTTATTAAAGAAGGTGTAAGTCCACTCACAATTGTAGGATCTCCGGCTATTAGTCCGGGTGTGTTTACAGTGTGGGGCGAAAATCAACCGGATTTCACAATGTCATGGTTTAACACGGTAAGTTTTCTTAAAAATTTTGAATTCAGTATGATGTGGGAATGGAGAAAAGGCGGTGATAATATTAACCTAACTTCATTTTTAACTGATGCCGGCGGCACAACAAAAGGTTGGTTTGATGATGATAATAAAGATGGTGTACCTAATGGCAGGCAACGTCCGCCGGAACCCTATAATAATGCCGGTAGATGGGTGCAGGATGCGAGTTTCATTAAATTAAGAGAGGCCGGTCTTTACTATACATTTCCTGAAACGAATATAAAGAACTGGTTTAAAGGTCATATAAACAGAATCAGATTAGGAGTTTCCGGAAATAATGTATTGCTTTTTACCAAGTATGAAGGATATGATCCTGAAACATCAACTTTTGGTGCCCAATCGATTGCAGGTAATGTGGATGTATCTCCTTACCCTACAACAAGAAGAATATTCTTCCATATTAATATTGATTTCTAAATCCTAAATTCATTTCAGATGAAACATATAATAGTTAAATCACTACTGATTGCAATAGTTGTATTGTTTGCAACAGGTTGTAATCCGTTAAAACTGGAAGAAGTTGTGGATCCTAATAACCCTTCTGTTGCCAGTGTATCTAATAATGCTTCCAGAGCTCAAATTCAATTTTTAATTACCGGGTTGGAATCACGTCATCGTGATTATCTCTTTACCGTTACAGCTGCTTTTGGAACTTTCGGCAGGGAGATATGGTATTTTAATGCGTCCGATCCACGCTTTCAAACAGATTGGTTGGGTCAGAGCGGCAGAAGACCCGATGCTGCTTATTTTGGTTTTGGTGCTACTGGTGGTGCGGCTTATGCTTCGCCATATCAGGCCATCAGGCAGGCAATTGTTTTACGTAATGCTGCATTAAACACGAGTGTATTAAGTGAGCAGGAGAAAAAAGCCGTAACCGGTTTTGCCAAAACAATAATGGGCTATCAATTTATGATTCCTGCAAATTTTCTTTATGATAATGGCATACGTGTAGATGTGGAAGATCCATTAAAGCCCGGTCCTTTTGTAACCTATCAGGAAGGATTAACATTTGCAAAGGGCATTTTAGATCAGGGCTTTGCAGATTTAAATGCAGCCGGTACTACTTTTCCTTTTACACTCACTTCAGGATGGGCTGGTTTTAATACAATTGATGGACTAAAACGAGTAAACCGTGCCATTGCTGCACGCTTAGCTATTTACCGGAGAGACTGGCAGGGAGCATTAGATGCACTTAACGGTTCATTTATGAACCTTTCAGGTAATTTGAGTGCAGGGCCTGCTCATGTTTATGGCGCTGCTCCTGATATTTTTAATCCGTTATTTTATGTGTTAAATGCCAATATCAGTACCATTATCGTTGTACATCCATCTATGCTGTCAGATGCAACTCCAAACGATGCAAGAGTGGCTGCTAAGTTTTTTCAACGTACTACTGCTGCCAGTGTTTCAACAGATGCAGGAACATTGTTTGGCACACATCAGGACAGAAGGTGGGCTACAAATACCACTTCCATACCCTTCATTAAAAATGAAGAGTTGATTTTAATTAAGGCCGAAGCACATGCTCAGTTAAATCAGTTTACTGATGCTGTAAACGCTATAGATATTATTCGAACTTCAGCTAATATTGGTAATTACAGTGGAGCACAAACACAAGCAGCGTTGATTACTGAAATTTTATACCAACGTCGTTATTCATTATGGGCTGAACCATGGGGTCATCGTTGGGTTGATACTCGCAGGTATGATCGCATGAATGAAATCCCTGTAAATCTTGATCAGGGTGCTGTATTTCGCCAGTTCCCCAAACCGCAGGCCGATCTTAACTGGGATATTTATGTAGGTGGATAAATGATTAATACAATATGAATTAAAGGGCCCTGATTTATCGGGGCCTTTTTTTAAAGGAGTTTTAAATTACCAATTGAATCCATAATCGCTTTTTCCTCTGCCACCAAATGATTCACCACCATTTGAATACGCTCTCTTTGTTTACTGCCTGCTTTTGATAATAAGCTTTTTAAATCAACAGCATTGTTTGCAGTAAATTGTTTGAGTAATTGCTGAATGCGTTCAAATTCTTCAGTACTGATTTCATTCCCTTTTTTCCAGAGACATACATCACAAATACCGCATTCATCACTTTCTGTATCACCAAAATAAATACCTACAGTTTTGCTGCGGCACTGCATGGATTCTTTTATATAGTTTAACATTGACTGAATGCGCTTTTCATATTCTCCTTTTCTGTTGAGTCTGTTTTGCGGATTGATGAACAGATTTTCAACGGATGGACGGCCTTGTGTAAACTGAAGCTGTGGTTTATCTTTTTGCGGCGTATAGTTTACAATACCCATTTGATGGAGTTGTATCAATTGTTGTTTCACCTGTTCCAAACTTTGCTGTGTAAGCTTTACCAGTTGTTTTTCAGAAATAATACTTTCCATATCAAAGATACCGCCATAGTTGCGCAGTAATGCTTTGATGAGCGGTTCTAAATCAGCACGTTTCTTTTCAAGGTCAAACAACGTTTCTTTTTCGGCTGTAAAAACCAATCGGCCCGGAATAAAAATCTGTTCAGCATAATTCAGCCATCCTTCCTGTTCTAATGTTTTTAAACCGTACATAACTGTATGTACGTTCAACTGAAATTTTTTGATGAAATCTGTAATATCGAATTCCATCCAATCCAATTCGCCACTTCCTTCAGGTATCTGTAGATAATTCACTAAGGATTGATATACATTTTTTACATCTTCAATTGATGGAAAACGAACTACGGGCAAGCTCTCCAGTTCTCTCAAATCCTTTTCTTCATACAGTAAGACTGCATATGATTTTTTTCCGTCTCTTCCTCCACGGCCTGCTTCCTGGTAATAATTTTCAAGGCAGTCAGGTGTATCATGATGAATGACCACACGTACATCAGGTTTGTCAATACCCATACCAAATGCATTGGTACATACAATCACTCTTGTTTTGTTATTGATCCATGCTTCCTGTTTGGTACTGCGTTCCTCATTGGTTAAACCTGCATGATAAAAATCGGCACTGATATGCTGCAGTTGCAGCAGTTGTGCAACCTCCTGTGTCATGCGTCTGCTTTTGCAATATACTATTGCACTGCCATGTACATTTTGTAACACCTGTAAAATTTTATTGATACGGCTTTCCACTTTAAATACACTGAAGGAAAGATTGGGCCTCAAAAAACTTCCTTTGTAGATATGATGATTGTTGAATTGCAGTTGCCTGCAAATATCATCCTGTACCAGGGGCGTGGCCGAGGCAGTAACTGCCAGTACAGGCACTTTTGGTAATTCATTTCTTAAATCAGCAATTCTTAAGTAGGCCGGCCGAAAATCATAACCCCACTGACTGATGCAATGTGCTTCATCCACTGCAATCAATTGTACATTCATGCCCGGCAGGTATTCTAAAAATAAATTGGTGGATAAACGCTCCGGCGATACGTATAGAAATTTGAGCTTTTCATTAACGGCTAACTGAAGTATGTCCTTCACTTGTGCAAAAGGCATTCCGGTATAGATAGCTGCGGCTTCAATGTTTTTTTGATGCAATGACTGTACCTGGTCTTTCATTAAGGCAATAAGCGGACTTACTACAATACACATTCCTTCCAATGCTAAAGCAGGCACCTGATAACATATACTTTTGCCGCCACCTGTGGGTAGTAATGCAAGTGTATCCTTTCCTGATAAAACAGACTCTATGATTTCTTTCTGTAACGGGCGGAAGGAGGAGTAGTTCCAGTAATGGTGTAATATTTGATTGATTTCATGCATGATAGTAAATCGTGAGTCGTCAGTGGTGATTCGTGAGTTATGGTTCAATCATCTTTGATAACATTTGAAACAGCTTTACAATCAAAACGCCAAGTGATTGCAGTTTTTCTTTATTTGTATAGTCGAGTTCTATCGCAATATCCAGTGCGGTATCCACTTCAACAAGAGAACCTCTTGAGACCTCATAAAATCTTCTTCGCTCGCCTGCTGATTTTCTGGAAGAGCCTTCCGCAAGATTTAAATGAACAGACAAGGCTGCTCTTCTTAATTGTTGGGTTAATGCAAAGCGTTCAGCGGAAGGGAAATTTTTTGTTTCTTTATAACAAAGCAAGGTAAATTCTCGTGATACTTTAAAGACATCAAGTTTGGTGTGCGCTAATTCTAAAAACATAACTTTTTACACAAGCTAACCAATTTATCGTAACTAATAAAATATGGGAGTCCCACTCACGACTCACCACTGACGATTCACGAATTCTCTACACCACCCGCTTCACAAACAGCCTCACACTGTTCACAGCCAGTACTACATCACTCATACCCATCACTAAAGCACCAAATGCAGGTGTTAAAAAACCAAAGGCTGCAACCGGTATGGCAATGATATTATAAAAGAATGCCCAGAATAAATTTTGCTTGATGGTTAGGAATGTATGTTTTCCTAAACCCAAACTCAAGGGCAGATTTTTCAATCCGTGATTCATGAGTACCACGTCAGCAGTTTGCATCGCTACCTGCGAAGCATCACTTAAGGATATGCCTATTGTTGCTTTTGCCAATGCAGGCGCATCATTAATACCATCGCCCACCATGGCTGTTGGATTTTCGGCCGTTAATGCAGCAATAGTTTCTAATTTTTGTTCAGGCGTTTGTTCTGCTATTACTTCATCAATGCCCAGTTCTTTTGCAATCAATTCAGTTTTGAGTTTTCTATCGCCACTCAGTAAAATGGTTTTGATATTTTTGCTGTGCAGGTAAGTAATAATTGATTTTGCTTCTCCTCGTAATTCATCTTTAACATCAATCCAACCCAGTAATTCATTATTCTTCAGCACATAGATGTTATGACTTTCATCTTTTGTAGCATGTGCTGCTGCTTTGTACGAACCTGCTGAATATACAGCACCTTCCTTACTCACAGCTTTCATGCCCAGTCCTTTTATCTCTTCAATTTTTGCCCAGCGTATTTCATCTTTCACTTTCCATGCATCAACGATGCATTTGGCAATGGGGTGATTGGAATATTTTTCGAGAGAATAGACAATGCGTTTGAATTCTTGTTCGTGAGTGGTGAGTGATGAGTCTTGAGTTGAAAGCTGTTCATTTCCCATTTTCGATTTTCCACTTTCGATTTTCCAATTATCAATTCTGAAATTACCTGTAGTAAGCGTTCCTGTTTTATCAAATACAACTTGCGTAATATTCTTAAACAGCTCTAAACTTTTAGCATTACGAAACAGTACACCATTTTTTGCAGCTCTGCCTAAGCCCACTGCAATAGCAGCAGGAGTAGCCAGGCCCATAGCACAAGGACAAGCAATTACCAATACTGCAATACTCCGCATCAAAGCAGGTGTAAACTCTTTCAGCAGCATCCAGTTAACCGTTAATGTAACAGCAGCAATTACTAAAACAACCGGAATAAAGATGGCGCTTATTTTATCGGCCATTTGCTGCATCGGTGGTTTTTCACCCTGTGCCTGTTTTACCAGATTTACAATATTTGCCAGTACAGAATCTTTTGCAGCAGCAGTAACCTGTGCTTTTACCGTGCCATCTACTAAGAGACTTCCGCCAATCAAAATATCTTTTTGTTGTTTGGTAATCGGTAAGCTTTCGCCGGTAATGATGGATTCATTAACTGTTGCTTCGCCCCATAAAATTTTACAATCAGCCGGAATCTGTTCGCCACTTTTAATCAAAATCAAATCACCTGTACGCAACACATTGTTTTCAACTGCAAAAATTTGTTCATGATGATGTTCGTCAAACGCAATCATATTCGCCATTACCTTTTGACTCTTGGCCAAACTGTTTAATGCCCTTTGCGTTTGTAATACAGAAGCATCTTCTAAATAATTACCTAAGAAAACTAAAGTAATGATAGTGGCTGCTGTTTCATAGAACATATATTGTTCAGCCTGTCCCGTAAGTGTGCCATACAGACTGTATATAAATGCGGCCGTTGCACCCACTGCTACCAATACGTTCATATTGGGCATTCCGTTCTTAATACTTTTCCAGGCGCTTTTACCAAAAAAATTCATTCCCACAATATAAACAGGCAAGCAAAGGCCCAACTGCACCCAAGGATTCATCAACCAATGAATATGAAACCATTTTTCAAACATGTGCAGCATCAACACCAATGTAAAGGGCGCACAGATTAAAACGTAGCGTAAAAATTTATTCATGGGCTCTTTCTGTACCGTTCTTGTGCTTACGCCGTTTTTTTCGGCTACATGATAACCCAGCTCTTCAATACCCTTTTCAATTTTATCAAAACTCTTTTCTTCCACTACGTCAAATAATACTTCACCACTTACGGGATTGGCTTTTACATTTTTCAATCCTTCCTTCTCCAGAAATTTAGAAATAGTCAATGCACAATTAGCGCAGGTCATGCCTTCCACTTTCCAGTTTACTGTTTCGCTATGTTCTACTGTCGTATTCATAGTACAAAGTTATGAATGATACGCAACCCTTTGAATCAATATCTTTGCAACCATTATTCAAAATAATCGGCAAATAAAATTAATCAGGGTGCTGCCTTTTACTTCCTCTCCGTGAGGAGAGGGTTGTGGTGAGGCGTTCTAACAAAATCTTGAACCAAGAATTTACCATACAAAACATACACGATGTTGCAAAACAAGTATGGGCGCAATACAAACCATATAAAGTATGGCTGTTTGATGCGGCCATGGGTACAGGTAAAACCACTTTTGTGCATGCTTTATGCGATGTGCTGGGTGTAAAAGACGCTGTGGGCAGCCCCACTTTTTCCATCATTAATCAATATGAAACAGCTGCAGGAAAAAAGATATTTCATCTGGACCTCTATCGTATTCATGATGAAGAGGAAGCTGTGCAGGCGGGGATTGAAGATGTGTTGTATAGCGGGGAATATTGTATGGTGGAGTGGCCTGAAAAAATACCCGGTCTTCTACCATCAGATGCGTTACAAATTCATCTGGAAACGATAAATGAATTAAAACGACGTATCAGCATCACAATTCCCGAATAGTTTTTGTAATTTAACCGTTCAAAAAGTTCAATTATACCAACCAGCTTATGGCTTCCTCCAAACCGATTGTAAGTGCTTCTTTCAGCTACGAAACTTTAGAAGAAACATTAGATATTAAAGCCAAAGGGGCACAACTGCATATTGGCATCCCTAAAGAACAAATGTTTCAGGAAAACCGTGTGGCACTCACGCCCGATGCTGTGAGTGTACTGGTAAACAATGGCCACCGTGTAGTAATTGAGTATCTGGCAGGTGAAGGATCACATTACACAGATAAAGATTTTAGCGAAGCAGGGGCTAAAATTGCTTATGATCGTAAAGAAGTATATCAATGTGATTTATTGATAAAATCAGCACCGGTAACGGAGCAGGAGCTGGAATTATTAACTCCGGGTCAAACTATTATATCGCCTTTACATGTGGCTGTAATGAAATCAGGCATATTGGAAGGGATGATGCTGAAGCGGATTACAGCTTTGTCATTTGAAAACTTAAAAGACGATAGTGGTAACAACCCCATTGTACGCAGCATGAGCGAAATTGCAGGAAGTGCAGTGATGCTTATTGCCGGGCAATACCTCAGCAACTTCAATAATGGAAAAGGTGTGCTGCTGGGTGGCATCAGTGGCATCCCGCCCACCAAAGTAATCATCATAGGTGCAGGTATTGTGGGAGAGTACGCAGCACGTACGGCCCTGGCCATGGGAGCCAGTGTGAAAGTTTTTGACAATAATATTTACAAACTCAAGCGCATGCAAACGGCCATTGGCCATCGTATGTGGACGAGCGTGATAGAACCCAAAATTCTGGCCAAGCAGTTAAAAACCTGTGATGTAGCGGTGGGCGCTTTATCGTCAATGGGCGGTGTGCGAAGCCCCATTGTTGTTAGTGATGAAATGGTGAGTATGATGCGGCCGGGCAGTGTAATTGTGGATGTAAGTATCGACCGTGGCGGTTGTTTTGAAACCAGTGAAGTCACCAGTCATGAAAGCCCCATTTTTATCAAACATGGTGTTATTCATTATTGCGTGCCCAATATTCCCAGTGGTTTTGCCCGTACTGCCTCACAGGCCATCAGCAATGTATTGATGCCTTTGTTGATTGAAATTGCAGATGAAGGTGGTTTGGAAAAACTGCTGTGGCACAAACTCAACATCCGTCATGGTATTTATATGTTTAAAGGCGCCCTCACCAATTTTCATTTGAGTCAGCGTTTTGATTTAAAGTTTACCGATTTGAATTTGTTGATTGCGAGCAGGGGGTAGGATTGATTTAAGATTTTTGATTGACGATTGCAGATTTAATTTTAAAGTGCTCTTCTATTTATTGACAAATAATAAAGAATAGCTAACCGTAAATTGCAATGATTATATTCGATTCCTTTGTTTTTTCTAAAAACAAAAAATCCTTCCGTTACCGAAAGGATTTTAGTATTGCGATTGAGCAAGGTTGATGTTTAGAAATCTCTGTTGTATCCGCCGCCGCCTTTGTAGCCGCCGCCACCGCCGCCACGGTATCCACCGCCGCCGCCACCGCCTTTGCGGAAGCCGCCGCCGCCTCCACCGCCGCCAAAGCTGCGTTTCTTAAAGCCACCGCCATCATCTTTTTTAGGCTGTGCTTCGTTTACTACAATTTTACGACCCTGAACGTCAGTATCGTTCAGTCCGCTAATGGCTGCTTGTGCTTCATCAGCATTGTCCATTTCAACAAATCCAAAGCCTTTGCTGCGGCCGCTGAATTTGTCAGTAAGAATTTTGGCAGATGCTACTGTTCCAAATTGTTCAAACAGAGCAGAGAGATCCTCGTTAGTCATTGACCAGGAGAGGTTTCCAACGTAAATGTTCACTTGTAAAAAATTAAAACCAAAAAATCATGAACCAGGAAAGCAACTGAAAACCCTTGGAAGATCAAAACGTTTAGAAAATCCCGGTTCAGAAAGGCTGTCTGAATTCACATTAACAGATTAAAGATAGGGGGAAAATCTTTACAGTCAAGGGTTTGAGCTCATTTTTCCGGAAAAATAACCCATTCCTATTATTTTACTTCCTGCATGTCAACAAGGCGTTTATAATACCCCTCTTTAGCAACCAACTCATCATGAGTGCCCCTTTCTACAATTTCGCCTTTGCTTAAAACTAAAATTTCATCGGCATGACGAACAGTAGACAGGCGATGGGCAATAACAAGACTGGTGCGGTCTTTCATAAGGGTGTTTATGGCATCCTGTACCAGGCGCTCACTTTCTGTATCAAGTGATGATGTAGCTTCATCTAAAATAAGAATCGGAGGGTTTTTTAAAACAGCTCTTGCTATGGTTACACGCTGGCGTTCACCTCCACTGAGTTTGCCACCCCGCTCACCAATATTTTCATTATACCCATCTTCTTTGTACTCAATAAACATATTGGCATTGGCAATTTTTGCTGCACTCTTTATCTGCTCAAGTGAGGCATCCGGTTTACTCAATGATATGTTATTGGCAATGGTATCATTAAACAGAATTGGTTCCTGAGTTACAATACCCATGAGTTGCCGCAGGCTGTTGATGGAATACTCTTTTATATTTTTTCCATCAACCAGTATTTCACCTTCAGTCACATCATGAAACCTGGGCACAAGATCAGCCAGGGTACTTTTGCCACTACCACTGGAGCCTACCAGTGCAATGGTTTTTCCTTTTTCAAGTTTGAGATTGATATTTTTGAGCACAGGAGTATCCGGTGCGTATGCAAACCCAACATTTTTAAATTCAATTGCATGCTCAAACGAATCAATGGCTTTTGCATCCTTCTGTTCTTCTACAACCACCGGAGCGTTCAGTATTTCTTCAATACGTTCAATTGCAGCACTTCCCCTTCTTGTATTGTAAAAAGCCGAAGAAAGCGATTTTGCAGGGTTAATGATTTGTGTAAAAAACAGGATATAAGTAATAAATCCATCCGGTGTTAAATCTCCGGCATTATTGCTCAAAACCATTTGCCCGCCAAACCACAGTACTACACTCAAAACCATAACACCCATAAATTCAGATAGTGGTGAAGCCATATCTTTTCTGAAATTCATTTTGTTCCTGATATGATTCAGATCCTGATTCATATCATGAAACTTCTTACCCATAATTTTTTCTGCCGTAAAGGCTTTAACAACCCGTATGCCCGTAAGGGTTTCATCTAAAATAGAAAGAACCAAACCGTTTTTTTGCTGTGCTTCTGTAGATTGTTTCTTTAATGAACGGCTAACTCTGCCAATAATAAAGCCGGTAACGGGCAGAAACACGAACAAAAACAGGGAGAGCTTGGGACTCAGCACTACCATCATTACCACATAAATTAAAATATTGAGGGGCTCTTTAATGAGGGCTTCCAAGGCCATCATTACACTCCATTCCACTTCATTGGCATCATTGCTCATACGTGAAATTAAATCGCCTTTGCGCTGCTCTGAAAAAAAACTAACCGGCAGCTTAAGTACTTTATCATACAAATCCCCACGCAATTTGGTCATAACACCATTACGTATAGGCGCAAGTACACGGTACGACAAATAAAGAAAAGCGTTTTTAAACATTACAGACGTTATAATAATACCGCATATAAATGCAAGAGCCCTTCCCGGATCATTAGACTCCTTTATAATATTGCTGATGTAATATTTTAAATACTCCAGAACACTTTTGGCTGATAATGAAAATTCAGGCTTTACGAGAACCAGTTCTGTTTGTTTAAACAATAACTGAAGAAAAGGTGCCAGCATTGCCAGCGAAATGATAGAAAACAAAATGGATAATACTACAAACAGGAAATAAAGACCAATATTGGCCCTATATCCTTTCAAATACTTAAATATCCGTTTAAACTCTTTCATGTAATCGAAAATTGAATCAAATACAACTCCTGCTCCGCTTTAAAACCGTGCAAAGTAACTACTTTTACATCGCCCCAGAAGACCTTTTATTAATAACAGACGATTTTAAGAAAATACTATGGAAGAAGGAAAGAGACAAAAGCAGGTTGCCGGTGTTTTGCACGAAGAGCTTACCGGCATTTTTACCAAACTAAGCCTCAATATTGTTGATGGCGGGCTGGTTTCCATTGCCCATGTAAAAGTAACTCCCGATTTGCTTGAGGCACGTATTTATTTAAGCGTATTTCAGGCAACTGATAAAAACGCAGTACTAAAAAAAATTGAAGACCGTGCGCCGGAAATAAAACGGGAACTGGCATCAAGAGTAAAACATCAGCTCCGTCGCATTCCTGAAATAAAGTATTTTATGGATGATACACTGGATCATGTATTTAAAATGGAAGAGCTGTTTAAAAAAATTGAAGAAGACAAAAAGGGAAATCATCTTTAATTACCCCTAAATAATCATTACTTGAATTTTCTTTTTGCCTGGCGTTATTTCAATTCCAAGAAAAGTACCAATGCTATCAATATTATAGCATGGGTTACTGTAGCTGCAATGGCTGTGGGTACTGCTGCACTGGTAATCGTGTTAAGCATCTTCAACGGATTTGAAGGATTGGTAAAAGATCTCTACTCTTCTTTTTATCCGGATGTACGCATTACATCCCGTAATGAGAAAGTGATGCTACTTACTGCAGGTCAGGTGCAGCAAATAATGTCAATGAACGGGATTGCTTTTGTAAGTTTTACTGTAGAGGAAAATGCACATATTCAAAATGGAACATTTCGCACCAATGCCACTATAAAAGGTGTAGATGAAAACTACAGCAAGGTTACGGATATAAGCAATCATCTTTTAAACGGCACCTACGATTTGGGTGACAATGAATCTGCCAGTATGGTATTGGGCAGTGGAGTTGAAAATGCATTGAATTTATTAAGTGACAGGGCCATAATACCACTTACAGTATATATGCCCAAACGAGGGGTAACAGCTGTAGCAGATCCGCTGGCAAGCATCAGTACTGTTACTATAAAGCCAAGAGGCGCCTTTGCCATTCAGCAGGACTTTGATAACAAATATGTTCTCACCAATCTTGCTTTGCTAAAGGAAATGATTGGGTTAAACGAAAATGAATACACATCTGCTGAAATAAAACTAGCCGATGGTGCCGATGAAAAAAAGGTGATTCAACAATTGCAGAAGCAACTGGGTAATAATTATCTGGTTGAAAACCGATATCAGCAAAACCGTTCGTTATTTGCTGTAATGCAACTGGAGAAATGGGCTATTTACGGTATTCTTTCACTCATATTAATTGTGGCAGCCTTTAATATGATTGGTGCTTTAACCATGCTGGTACTGGAAAAACAGCAGGATGTACAAATACTCAAAGCTATGGGCGCTACAAATAAGTTTGTACAAAAAATTTTTTTGAGTGAAGGTGTATTGCTTGCTATGACGGGTACAGTTATCGGTATTGCTTTAGCTTTATTATTCTGCCTGTTGCAGGTTACATTTAAAATTATTCCATTGCAAGGCTCCTTTGTAATTGATTATTATCCTGTAAAGGTGATGATTACGGATTTGCTATTGATTGTAGCAACTGTTTTATTTATTTCAATTGCTGCCTCCTGGCTGCCATCAGCTAAGGCAGCCCGGCAGAAACTGTCCTTGAAAGCGCAGTGATTATGATTTTCTTTTTGCTCTAAGTATATCCAATGCCTTTCGCTGATTTTCTACTTCTGTTTTTTGCTTTTCAATATCTTTCCTGTTCTGCTCAATATCTTCATTGAGTTTCTTTAAACGTTTCTGTAAGCTTTCGCTCTCATCCTGCAGGTCAGTTGCTTTTTTTTCTTCACTTTTCAGCCGGTCTTCCTGTGCTTTTATATCACGCTCCAGAGCTTCAGCCTCAGCCCACACCGGAAAATTGTTCATATACATATTTATTTTTTGAATGAGGATGGCATCATCACCCGCTTTTATATACGAACCGGGAATACCGGATACAGCAAAATAAACAATGGCTGCATCTTTTTCTTTTCTTCCTTTACGATCTACACTTAAATATACATCAACGGGTTCTGAGCTGATTTCAGTTATTCTTATGCCTTTATATACAAGTACTCCTTTGGTGGATCTGCCATTATATCCCAGCTGGGCTAATTTTTTAACTATTGCATCTTCTGTTACTGATGATGTTTGTGGTATCTCCATCGTAAAGGCAGGTATTTTTGTCTTTTGCCACTCCAGCTCACCAAAGTTTTGAGCATTTGTAAGTAAATATGAAAAAAAACATATTAAAAACAGCGTCAGCTTTCTCATAATTATAAAGTTTATAACGAAGATACTTAACAATAAATAAGGGTTGCATGCTTTTTGGTAATAAGTTTGGATATTTTTGAATGAGCAATAACCAATGAGCAGCGTTAAAAAATTAGCGGGACAAACTATCTGGTACGGATTCAGCAGCATATTCGGCAGGTTTCTGAATTATTTACTTACACCTTTGCTGGCTACCATTTTTGCATCAGCAGCGTATGGAAAAATTACTACACTCTTTGCCATTGCTGCCTTTCTGAATATTCTTTTTACCTATGGATTGGAAACAGCATATTTTCGCTTTTCAGCCAGTGAAGATGAAGGGAAAGTTTATAATACAGCTACTACTTCTATCATTATCTCCACCACAGTACTTACTGTTATTTTTTTATTGCTTTCTCAACCTATTGCTTCTTTCCTTGAAATACCTACTAATCCGGAATATGTGCAATGGGTGTTATGGATAGTAGCTTTGGATACATTAGCGGTACTGCCTTTTTCAAAACTCAGACATGAAGGAAGGCCAAGAAAATTTGCCTTTATTAAAATACTCAACATCCTCATAAATGTTGGTCTTATATTGTTTTTTCTAGTAGTATGCAAAGAAGCACAACAGGGTACAATTCTGGCTTCTTTCTATTCTGAAAAAATCGGGCTGGGTTATGTAATACTTGCAAATGTGGCTGCGAGTGCAGTTACATTAATGCTTTTGGCTAAAGAGTTATTTGCATTTCGTTTTCAGATTGATATTGCGTTTTGGAAACGATTGATGCTGTATAGCTGGCCGCTCATTATTGTGGGATTAGGCGGTATGGTAAATGAATTGATTGACCGGTTTATGATTTTAAAACTTTATCCCGGCACTACGGAAGAAGCCTATTCACAAAGCGGAATTTATGGAGCTAATTACAAACTTGCGGTTTTGATTGTATTATTTATTCAGGCATTCCGTTTGGGTGCAGAGCCTTTTTTCTTTAAGCAATCTACACAGGAAAATGCACAACGCACTTATGCACGGGTAATGAAGTTTTTTGTTATTGCCTGTTGCTTTTGCTTTTTAGGTGTGGTACTCTTTCTTGATATCTGGAAATATTTTATGGGCCGCAGTCATCCTGAATACTGGACGGGGTTAAAAGTGGTGCCCATATTAATGCTGGCCAAGTTGTTTTTGGGTGTATACTATAATCTTTCAGTTTGGTATAAACTCACCAATCAAACGTTAACAGGAGCCTGGATTACGCTGGGTGGTGCGGCCATAACCGTGCTCATCAACTTTTTGTTGATACCCTCACTTGGTTATATGGCATGTGCTATTGCAACCATTTGCTGTTATGGATTTATGATGATTGTATCTTACAAACTGGGGCAAAAGTATTACCCCATTCCTTATGCATGGAAAAAACTCACAGCATATGTAGTGATTTGCGTAATCTTATTTAGTGTGCATGAGCTGGTCACTCATTTTGTTGTTTCATTGTGGTTTAGTCATTTGTTGGGTCTTATACTTACAGGTGCATTTGCACTCTTTGTTTTTCGAATTGAACGAAAAGAATTTCAAAATCTGCCTGTGGTGGGAAAGTATTTATAATCTATCTGTAAAACCCTTCTTCATTTAATACTTTTTCTGAACCTTGATCTACTTTTATAAAATAGGTTCTTCCTGTGGGGCAGTTGCATGCTGCACAAAACACACGGTCTTGCGGCGGTTTTGTAAGTTCTGCCTTTGAAATGATAATCCCTTTTTCTTTAAGATATGCCGTCATATTTTTCAACGTTTCTTCATCGGTACCATTCAGCCATTTATCATTGCATTGGGTTTGACCTTTAGAATAAATAGTAACTCCCGGCTCATTTTCTTTTTCGCATGCTGCTAAACTCACCACCATTAATAATAGAAACATTCGTTTCATAAGAAGTATTTTTAAAATTGAGCAAATCTGTATTTAAAACGTTGCATCAACTTAAAAAAGGATTGTTTCTTTTTTCATAGCCAACCGTAGTTACGGGTCCATGGCCACTGTATACCTTGGTATCATCAGGCAATACAAAAAGTTTTGTTTTGATGCTGTGAATCAGTGTTTCATAATCACCACCGGGCAAATCAGTTCTCCCAATACTTTCTTTGAACAGTACATCGCCCCCCATTACAAATCCCTGCTTTGCGCAATAAAAGCACAGGTGTCCGGGTGAGTGGCCGGGTGCAAAGAGGATGTCTATTTCATCATTGCCCAGTTTTATTTTTTCACCTTCATTTATATAAACAAACTGTCCGGAGTAATTGTCAAACGGCAGGTTCCACATAAGCCCGGAAGCCGGTGCAAAATCCAAAACCTGTTTTTCTTTTGGGTGAATATGAAGCAGCAAATCCCAGGTTTCATGTATCCATTTATTGCCAAATACATGGTCAAGATGGCAATGCGTATTGAGTAACAAAACGGGCTTTAATTTGTTTTGTGTAATAAAGTTTTGCAAAACATCTCTTTCTTCAGGAAAATAACAGCCGGGGTCTATAACAATGGCTTGGCCTGTTTCGTTATACAGCACATACGTATTTTCCTGAACCGGGCTGAAAGTAAAAGCTTTAACAGTGAACATGAGCTGAATTTTGTACTTTTAAAAAACAATTAAAAAACCTACATCACACTATATCAACACGAAATTATGCGAATTGAAACGATGAATTACAGGAATACATCAGGATGGTTGGTACTTTTAATGCTTCTTACTGTTCAGATGCAGGCTCAGGTAAATGGCGTTGAATTTGGTAAAAACAGGGTACAGCACACTAAGTTTAAATGGCAGTTTTATCAAAGCCCCAACTTTAATGTGCATTATAATCAAAATGGATTAGAGCTTGCAAAATTTGTAACGCAGGTGGCAGAGGAAGAATTGCCCACATTGGAAGATTTTATTGAATATGGTATACAGCGCAGATTAAACGTTGTTCTCTATAACAACTTTAATGATTATAAGCAATCCAATATAGGTATTGGTCTTGACTGGACAAATCCCGGAGGCGTTACAAAACTGGTAAGTAATAAGATGGTTATTTATTACTCCGGTGATCACAATGATCTGAGAAGACAGTTGCGTGAAGGTATAGCAAGAGTATTAGTAGAAAGTATGTTGTTTGGCGATGATTTGGGTGAGTTCGCACAAAACCAGGCGTTACTGGATTTGCCAAAATGGATGACTGATGGCTACATTTCCTATGCAGCTGAGCCATGGAGCACCAAACTGGATAACGAATTGAAAAGTGCAATGCTGGGTTTTCAGTTTAAGAGCTTTTATCAGTTTGCTTTTGAGCAGCCAAAATTGGCGGGTCATGCTTTTTGGTATTATATAGAGGAGCGGTACAGAAAGGAGAATGTAACTTATCTTTTATATCTGAGCAGAATTTATAAAAATGTAAACCGTGCCACACAAACAATTGCTAAAAAGCCTTTGAAGGATGTACTCAAAGATTTTATGCAGTACAATCGTGATAAATATTTTAAAGATATCAGAGCACGCAGAAATGTACCCAGCGGCAGATTAACGGTGCCAAAAGAAATTAGCAAAACAGATTATTTCCGTTTTCAGGCAAATCCCAATCCTAAAAGTTTTAACTATGCTGTGGTTGAGTATAAGCGAGGTTTAACAAGAGTTGTGCTTAATGAAAATTTTATTTCAGAAAAGGTATTGTGGAAGAGTGGTGTACGCAACCTCGAAGAGCGTCCTGATCCTAATTACCCCATGCTGGCCTGGGATCCTAAGGGCACACGCATAGCAATGATTGTGTGGGAAAGAGGTAAACTGTATTTGAGTGTGTATGATGCATTCAGACGAACAAAAACCATTAAAAGCGCCGAGCTTCCTTTTGAACAGATAACAGATATGCAGTATATGCTGGATCCTAACACACTTATCTTAAGCGGTGTAAAGGGGGGGCAGAGCGATATTTTTGTTTATAAAATAGATAATCAAAAGTTAGAGCAGATTACGAATGATATATATGACGACCGTGATGCCAGCTTTGTAGCGTTCCCGGGAAAAACAGGAATTATTTTTTCAAGTAACCGTCCTTCTCCCAATGCACCAACAGGCGATACTGTACTGCCACGCAGCAGGTTTAATATTTTTTTAATTGATAACTGGAACAAATCGGAGTTCAAACAAATTTCTCAGCTTACAAATATTAAGTATGGCAATGCACGCTTCCCCAGCCAGTACAATACAAACCATTTTACATATATAAGCGATGAAAATGGTATTGGTAACAGATGGGCCGGATTTTTCAGAACACAAGCTGCCGGTATTGATACCATGTACAGAATAGGAGAGGATATCTTACGAAATCCCGAACCCAAAGAACTTGACTCTACACTTAAAGCCTGGAATAAAACTGAGCCTGACTCCATTGGCTTCTTCCGCCTCACTACAGATAGTACCTATTCATTTCCAATTACTAATTACCAAAGCAGTGTTTTGGAAACCAGAATAGCAGGCGACAACGGACAGGTAACAGAAGTAAACAGGCAGGGCGAATTTAAATTTTTATATAAGCTCAAAGTAGATGAAAACGTTTTACGCAAGCGTAACATTACCGCAAGACCCACTGAGTTTATCAAGCGAAGTTCAAGGCTTGAAAAAACCATGAATGAAAATACACAGGAAAGAACCGATCTTCAGGATAGTCTTATAAGCAAACCGGTAAACCCTGCATCTGACTTTTTTGAAACAGAATTTGTAACAGATTCTGCCGTTGCTACTGCAAAACTCATGGGCACAATGGCACCTCCAAGAGACGAGGTGTTAAATAAAATGCGTTTATTTCCCTACACAAGAAAATTTGCGCTGGATAATATAGCGGCTAATTTATTATCAAATAATGTATTGTTTATTAACCGTTACCAGCCTTATAACGCATCAAGATTTTTAATCGGTAATCAGCAACCACAGGTTAATCTTGCAAATGGCAATGTTGTGAATGCACTTACCCGGTTTACAGTTATGGAGTTTTTAGAAGATATGAAATTTACCGGAGCTTTCAGAATTAATTATGGAATTCAAAACAAAGAAATTCTTACCCGTTTTGATAATTTAAGAGGCCGTTTAGATTGGGGGTTAACATACTACAGAAATACACAAACGTTTGGTGTGTTTGATATTTTCAGGCAAATTACAAATCTCTACCAGGGTAACATAAGTTATCCGCTAAATGAAGTACAAAGTGTACGTATTATGGCCGGTATAAGAAGGGATCAATATCTTACCAAGTCTGATGACAGGGTTATTGGTAGTTTAACCGATCCCACATTGGATGAAAATTTCTTAAATGCCCGTGCTGAGTATGTTCATGATAACTCAATTAACCCCACTACTAATATCTGGAATGGTTTACGTTTTAAAGCATGGTTTGAACTGTTTAACCGATTGAGTGGAAGTTATCAGTCAAATCCGCAAGGTGGTGACTTTACATTTAACGTAGGATTTGATGCCAGAAATTATGTAAAAATTTACAGGAACTTTATATGGGCTGTACGTGCTGCCGGTGACTTTTCTTTTGGTGACAGTAAAGTACTGTATTACTTAGGAGGAACTGATGGTTGGTTAATGCCTGGTAATAATGTTGTTATGAGAGACAATCTTGTAAAGCAACGTTACTTTAATCAATTCGTAACTCCAGCACAGGATGCCGCTTATGTATATGAATCGCTGGCGGTGAATGTGCGGGGCTTTTTACAAAACTCTGCTAATGGTAACAATGCAGTAGTAATAAACAGTGAATTCAGACTGCCTGTGTTTTCTACGTTGTTTAATAAGCCCATTAATAATGCATTTCTAAGAAACTTTCAGGTGGTTCAATTCTTTGATTTTGGTACTGCATGGAATGGTAAGTTTCTTGATTTTAAACGTCCTGATATCGTATTTGGTGAGCCTGGTAATCCCGTTCAGGTGGTTACAAAAGCACCGGGCCTTGGTCCTTTCCTTGGTAGTTATGGTTTTGGTGCACGCAGTACACTGCTGGGTTATTTTGTTCGTTTTGACGCAGGTTGGCCCATGAGTGGTTTCTTTAATTCTAAACCAATATTACATTTATCATTGGGGCTTGATTTTTAGATAAACTATTTTTTAAATCATACCAAAGGGCAAAAAGAATTTCTTTCTGCCCTTTATTATTGGGTGCTTTTGAGAAATTGATTAATTCTGTTTAAGAGCCAAGGACTATCTTGTTACACTTAATGGTTTAAAGCGTGTTTGAATCAGTTTTTATTCGGGAGTGTAGTTGAAACTGACGCATGGTTTCATAGACCAAAGCAAATACAGCAGCAAATAATATTGTTACAGCCCAGGTATGAATATGCTGTAACGGATTTGATAAATAACCTGATATGTCTGTTATTAAATCCCACGGCCTTGTAACGATATGCCAGCTGTTATAGCGATCATACCTTCCCAGATAAATACCAAAACCACTAAGAAGAAATAATACAATGAGTATACATCTCACTTTCCATACCTGCCAGTTTAGTAACATTTGTTTTTCTACCTGTTGTAAGGAAACTAAGCCCAGCAGTAAACCATTCCATGCGGCTGAAAATAACAGAATAAGATCAAAATAAAATGGTACATCCTGTCTGTCTCTTAAATGAACCAGGTCGGTAATCAGATAAGGTGCATTGGGCCAAAATAACAGCCAGCAGCAAAACCAGAAAACTTTAGTCCATTTATTTTGCACTGCTTCCATTCTTTCGCTGAAGAAAAAGGGCAGCCATGCCAGAAATAAATTCCAGGGAATAAATAAAAACAAAAAACTTTCGGTGTAAGCAACTCTTACTGTATACAAGCAAATAGTAAATGCTGCTGAAAAAAAAAGTATGCGTTTCATATTAAAAAATCAATTGACTGATTTTTGGATAAAAAATAATGATACCAATGATGAATACACTGATGGCGCTTACCAGTACTGCAGCCGCAGCAATGTCCTTTACCTGCTTAATGAGCGGATGAGGCTCAGTAGTAACAACATTACACAGTACTTCAACAGCGGTATTGATCAATTCCATTGCAAGTACCAAGCCTGTACAAATTATAACGGCTATCCATTCCCATAACTGCAGTTTAAAAAATATGCCTGCAGCAGTTACCAGTACAGTTGCTGCAACATGAAAACGCAGATTTTTTTCACTTCGAATGGCAGTAAGGAAACCGTGCAGGGCATATTTGAAGCTTTTCATAAGTTAGTGATTATTGTCTGGTGGATAATGATTACTGATTTCAGCTTTTGTACCATACCAATCAATTTTACCCGAGTAGTACATAACGGCAGCCAGTAATACAAACAAACCAATACTGCCAAAGAGTAAGGAACCATCCTGTAATTGTATAAGTACATAAATCATAGAATAAAGTGCCGAAAGAAACAGAAAAAATACCAGTGCTACACTCCATTTTTTAAATACACTTTGTATGTAAAACGTAATGAGCAAAACAGTAGCTGCCGCCGCAATGATGTATGCAGTGGTAAAACCTTTGTACTCACTTATGGAAAGCAGTAATGTATAAAAAATACAAAGGGCAAAACCTACCAGTACATACTGTAAGGGATGTACTTTTCGCTTCTGCAATACTTCAATAAAGAAAAACAGACAGAGTGTAAGTGCAATAAACAGTAAGGCATATTTTACACTGCGCATCGTTTTGGCATAGGTGTCAACACCCTGAAGTAATTCCAGTCCAAATGCAGCCGTATCAATATCTACTGTTTCATTAGTCCAGCTTTGCGGAATGGAACGTGTAAAATGTGAAATATTCCATTGGGCATCAAAACCATTTTCTATAAACGGATCTTTGCCGGGTAGATAATTACCGGTAAAGGATGTGTTTTTAAATGCAGAGGTAAGCCGCACATTGGTTTGCTTACCTACAGGGGTAAAATACAAACTTCTTGAACCGTTTAGTTTAAGCGACAGCTCAAAGGATACATCGCCATTTATTGTATTTAATGCGGGCAATATTGCACTTACTCCATTTTTGGTGATGCTGTTTGCAGGCAAATCAGGATTCATTTCAATTTTGCTGTTGTTGAAGTGAAGTTGTAATTGTTCAGTAATGCCTCTGTTATCACTCAGGCCCATACAAAACCGTACTTCATTCCATTGTATAGTAGCAGGGTCAATACCCAGGGCAGAGAAATTAAGTGACGTGAACGTACCACTCACTTTCATATCAGTTCTGTAAAGAATCACCTGGTAGATGCTTCTTCTTCTGGGTTGAGCAATGAGTTGGCCATTGATGTTTAATTTTTCGGGGAGGAAGTAAGCATTATACTTTACGGTGTAAGGCTGACCCTTATCGTTCTTTTCAGTTAATGTGTAAGGCACTAAAAGAAAAGGGCCTGTAAGTTTTTGTCCGTTTGCCCATTTTGAACTTACTTCTGCAATTACTTCTTCCTGCCGCTGCTCACGCTCACGTACAAGGTCATGAATAAATGCTGTGGGTATCAGCAGCACTAAAATCAAAAAGCCTACTATCATTGCTTTAATCATAATGCTGTTTCGTTGCCAGAATGTTTGTTGCGTTTCCATTGTTTAATTTATGTTTTAAAAAGTGCTTTGAAAATCAAAGTATATGTATAAAAAAATTTATTTCCCCATTTGTTTTATCATTTGCTCCAGCGCATCCAGATGCTGGCGAAAAGATCGTTCGCCCACCTTTGTCACGCTGTATGTTGTATTTGTTTTACGACCCACAAAACCTTTATTTACTTTGATTAATCCATTTTCTTCCAATGCCTTTAAATGGCTGGCAAGATTACCATCTGTAACTTGTATTAACTCCTTGAGTTCATTAAAGCTCACGGCTTCATTTACCATAAGTGCACTCATAATCCCCAGCCGAACACGGCTGTCAAACACTTTTTGTAACTGTTCTATCGGATTCTTCATTACTCTTATTCAAATTTCACGTATCAGTTGCGTTCATATTTATTCCACATGATGACGCCATATGCAATATGAAATATGCCAAAGCCCATTGCCCAGAAATACAAACCCCAGCCTGGAAACCAGCAATTGATCAATCCCAGCAGTACATTGGCATAACCTAAGTAGCGGATTTCTCCCAATGTAAATTTGCTGCCATTAATGAGTGCAAGACCGTAAAAAATTAAACAGCCGGGTGCAATTAAACCAATCACACCTGCTTCAATTAATTTCAATAAAAAAATACCACCGGCCGCCATTGGTAAAAGTACATTCCATATTAATCTGCGGGCAGTGGTGCCCCATACCGGAATATTTTGCTTGCGACTGCGAATCCATGTAAAGAAAAACGCCAGCATAAATGCAGCTACAAACGTAAGTACGGCAATTTGGAATAAGCGATCACCCATGAATGCACGCATAGTGGGTATGCCTGCATCTTTTAATATGTAATCATTTAAATGCTGCGACTTGTGCGTAGCAGCTAAACTGCCATTAATAACTTCATGAGCAAACCACGCTCCCGCAAGTGCACATACACCGGCAGCCACACCACTTAAGCCGCTCAAACTAATGAAACGGCTGCTGCGGTTCATCATGTCTTTAATATCCTGAAGTGTTTCAATTGATTGATTTTGGCTACTCATAAAAGCGCTTTGAAATACAAAGTAAATACACTTTGCTCTATATTTCCAAATTTTCAACTGCTTTTTTAACAAAGTCTTGTTATAAAGCAGCGGCCATTTGTAAAACAAACGACTGTTTCAAATCCTCGAATAGTTATTTTTACCTTCTATTTAACCCTTTTTACAATCATGCGAAAGCATCTCTTAATACTTTGCCTTTTATTTTCTGTTGTTATCACATCGGCGCAAACAAAATATATAGCAGGGTATCTGAAGGATTCGCATTCTGAAGAGTCAATTCCGTTTGCCTCAGTAGTGTTGAAAAGAAGCGGCATAGGAAAACAAACTGATTCTTCAGGACGGTTTTTTTTCAGACTTACACCCGAACAATTAGCTGATACGCTACTTATAACTTATGTAGGTTACAGTGAAATGATGTTGCCCATATCTATTCCTAAAGGTGATACTTTGTTTTTAACCATTGCTTTAGAGCGTGGCACAATAAAAAAGGAAGTGGTGGTAAAATCAAAATACAGCAGGGGATGGATTTTGTGGCGAAAGATTGTAAAAAACAAACCAACTAATGATCGCTATCGCTTTGAAAATTTTGGTTATGAACTTTATAATAAATTAGAAATTGATCTCAATAAGTTTAATGCTGAAAAGTTTACAAATATCAGACTGCTTAAACCATTTGGGTTTGTGATTAACCAAACTGTTGACAGTACCAGTGATGATAAGCCTTTTTTACCTGTTTTTCTTACCGAAACAATTTCTGATTACTACTTTCAAAAAATGCCTCTAAAACGAAGAGAAGAGATTAAAGCCAGCCGCACATCAGGATTAAATAATGAAAGTGTTCAGAAACTGCTGGGCGGTATGGATCAGAATGTAAACGTATACAACAACTATATCCCTGTTTTTGATAAACGTTTTGTAAGTCCTGTCTCCGATAATGGAGATGCTTTTTATAATTACCGCTTAACTGATACACAATACATCGGCGGCAAGCGTTTTTTTCATCTGGTGTTTGCCCCAAAACATAAAGGTGAAAATACATTTGAAGGTGATTGCTGGGTGCATGATACCACCTTTGCCATACAGAAAATGAATCTGCGTCTGTCTGCTGATGCCAATGTAAATTTTGTAGAAAAGCTCAGCATTATACAGGAGTATTCGCTCATTAACGATACTACCTGGTTTCTAAAGAAGGATAAGTTTGTGATTGATGTAGCACCAATCGGCAAACAAAAGTTTGGAGTTACAGGGCGCAAAACAACTACGTATGAACAGGTAAAAGTAAATGCAGGCGTAGTGTGGGAAGCATTGCAAAAAAACAAACAACTGGAAGAAACAGTTCTTCTGCCCGGAGCCACTACGCAAACTGATCTTTACTGGCAGGAAGAGCGTCATGAAACACTCAGCAAAAATGAAAAGGCCATTTATGCTATGGTAGACACGTTGCAAAAAATGCCTTTGTTTAAACGATATACCAACCTTGTAACCTTTCTGGGCACGGGTTATAAACCATTTGGAAAATTAGAGTATGGCCCATGGTTCAATGCCATCAGTTCCAACGTAGTGGAAGGCCTGCGTTTACGATTGGATATCGGAACCAGTACCGCCTTTAGTAAAAAATGGTGGTTACGTGGCTATGTAGCTTATGGATTTGCTGATAATCAGTTTAAAGGGCGATTTGAAGTAACACATCTGTTCAAAAAAAATCCCCGTACCAGGCTGTATGCTTCTATTGCTGATGATTATGATAACGGTCAGGTATATTACGATGAAGTGAGCCAGGATAATATCTTTTCACTTGCTATACGAAAACCCAATGTGCCCATTAAGTTTTTAAGGGCACAGCAACAGAAAATTGAATTTTCTAAAGAAACACCATCAGGATTTACATTTGGCATCGCAGCTTTGCATAAACAGTTTAAACCAATAAGAGCCTTACCTGAGCTTGCTTACTTTAATGATGGTGCCAATTTTGGAACACTTAACAATACCGAAGTAACAGTTCGCATTCGTTTTGCTTACTTAGAACGATTTATTGAAGGCACGTTTTTAAGAACCAGCTTGGGAAGTCCATATCCCATTGCTGAAATTAAATATGCAAGAGGTATTCCCAATGTACTTAACAGCAAGTACAGCTATCACCGCATCAGCGGCAGTGTAAGTGATTATCAAAAGATTGGCGGCCTCGGGGAAATTTATTATAACCTGTATGCAGGCCGCATATTTGGGACCTTACCTTTTACCATGCTTGAAATTCATCCCGGGAACGAAATTTTTTATTACAACAAGTATGCATTTAACCTTATGAACAGGTTTGAATACATCAGCGACCGGTATGCAGGCATCAACTTTGAACATAACGTGGGCAATGGATTATTCCGTCTGCTCCCCACACGTAAATTAAAACTCCGCCAGTTCTGGACAGCTAAATTGTTATGGGGCAGTTTGAGCGAAGCGAACAAACAAAAAAACTTTGTAGGCAGTTACTTTGATGAAAGCAACATGAAGTTTAATCCTGAAACAGGCAAAGGATGGTTTGCCTTTCAAACATTGCAGGATAAAACCTATATGGAGCTGGGCACAGGCGTGGATAATATTTTTAAAGTGTTTCGTGTAGATTTTATCTGGCGTGTACTGCCATCCACACCTGCAACTGCTTCCAAGCGGTTTGGAATATTTGGAAGCTTTAAGTTGCAGTTTTAAGTATTGATTTCGTTCAGCACCTTTACTATCACCCCACAAGCTTTCTTTATTTCCTCTTCTGTAATCGTAAGCGGTGGTGCTATGCGTAAACTTTGCGATGCAAATAAAAACCAATCGGTAAATACTCCGTAATCAATACAGGCGTCAATAACCTGTTTGTTTTGATCGAAGCTTTCAAACTCAACAGCTATCATTAATCCACGGCTGCGTACAGATTTTATTTTAGGATGATGTAAACAGGTTCTGAACAATTGCTCTTTGGTAAAAACTTCTGCCATCAAATTTTCATTCAGCAACACATTCATCGCCGCCATGCCTGCTGCACAGCACACGGGATGACCGCCAAAGGTGGTGATATGCCCCAGCACCGGATGATCACTAAATGCATCCATCATTTTCTTATCAGCAATAAAGGCACCCAGCGGCATACCACCGCCCAGCGCTTTGCCCAGCAATAAAATATCAGGCACAATTCCAAACTGTTCAAAGGCCCAGAGTGAGCCGTTGCGTCCAAAGCCGCATTGAATTTCATCAAGAATTAAAAGCGTACCTGTTTGTGTGCATTTATTCCGCAGTGCCTGTATCCATTCTTTGAGTGGTGCATTTACACCTGCTTCTGCCTGTATGGTTTCAGCAATTACACAGGCAGTGTTTGTAGTGATGTGCTCTAAAGCTTCAAATGAATTATAAGCTGCATGATGTATGCCCGGTAACAAAGGACGAAAGTTGTTGCGCCAGTATTCATTACCCATTACACTTAATGCACCCTGTGTGCTGCCATGATAAGAATTGTTGAAAGCCACCATTTCTGTTCTTCCGGTAACACGCTTGGCCAGTTTCATAGCGCCTTCGGTAGCTTCTGTGCCACTGTTGGTAAAATAAACGGAATTGAGTGATGCCGGAAGATGATCGGTAAGAAGTTTGGCATACAATACCTGCGGACTTTGTACCAACTCACCATATACCATTATATGCAGGTATTGATCCAGTTGTTGTTGTATCGCTTCAATAACACGTGGATGCCGGTGCCCAACATTGCAAACGCTGATGCCGCCAATGAGATCAATATACTCTTTACCATCAGCATCCCAAAGTTTGCAGCCTTCTGCTTTCACAATTTCAAGTGCTAAAGGAGCAGTGGAAGTTTGTGCATTGTGTTGAAGAAAGAGTTGGCGATTGGTCATTGACATTATTGTGTTGAATGCGGCAAATTTAGGTTATCGTAGAAATACCTATGAGAGGCGGGGAAAATGTGAGATATTTGTAGGGTACTCTACTTATAGTGGATGAGGCTTAAAAATAAACAACTATGGCATTAATTCTTCCTGTAGAAGGTGTTTATCCGCAGATGGGTGATGATTGTTTTATTGCACCCAATGCCACCATTGTGGGCGATGTGGTGATGGGTGATCAATGCAGTGTATGGTTTAACGCAGTGGTGCGAGGCGATGTAAACAGTATCCGGCTGGGCAATAAAGTAAACATTCAGGATGGGGCAGTTTTGCATGCTACATACCAAAAGACCAAAACCATCGTTGGTAATAATGTAAGCATTGGACATAATGCTATTGTGCATGGCTGTACTTTGCATGATAATGTGCTCATAGGCATGGGGGCGATTGTGATGGATAATGCAGTGGTACACAGCAACTCCATCATTGCAGCGGGAGCTGTGGTGCTGGAAGGAACTATTGTACAGGCCGGAAGTATTTACGCAGGTGTACCTGCAAAAAAAGTGAAAGACATCAGTGAAGAACTCATCCGGGGCGAAATTAACCGCATTGCCAATAATTATATCAAATACAGCGGATGGTTTAAAGATGCAGCAGAAAAATTATGATTGTTAAATAAACCTTTTTTAATAACCGAATGTCTTATAAAAAACCTGTTATGACAAACCTTTTGAAAGCAGCGATTGTTATTATTTGCGTGTCTTTATTCACAGCATGTAATGTGTTTAAAAAGCCCAAAGAAGGATGCCCCAGTAACGGAGCTAACGTAGGTGCAGAAAAGATTTTAAGTGGAGAAAAAGTGCCAAAGGCCAGGAAATTCAAAGGTTGACAACAAGCATTTTTTTGATCATATAAAATACCGTGCTATGAACCCAACTCTACGAAATCACATCGGCTACAGCGAAGCCATACTGGATGATAATGCCAGTTTTGAAAACTTCTTTAAGTGGGCCGATTTACTTGCTGAAAAGCTCAACATCTCCTTTACCCGCAAGCTGGATGACTTTGAAGCCCTGTACTGGGATTTTTTATACAAGGGTACCACGCTTACACTCAGCTACAACATTTTTAATGGTATTACTGTTTTTCCGGCACTGGAAGAACGCAGCGATGCGTTTGAAAATGTAGCAATTGCTGAGCTGGTAGACAAGCTTAAGGATGCCAGCCCTGATGAGGCTTAATATTTTCTTTCTTCAATAGAGTCCAGAATATTTACATAGCTGATGTAACGCAGCGGGTGTATGGTTTCATTTTGCAAAGCTTCTTTTACCGCACAGCCCGGCTCATCCAGATGCAGGCAATTGTTAAACTGGCAATCCTGAATAAGCGGTTGCATTTCGGTAAAATAATGAGATAGCTCCTGCCTGCTGATATCTACAATTCCAAACTCACGTACACCGGGCGTATCTATTATTCTTCCATTAAAAGATAAATCAAACATTTCAGCAAAGGTTGTTGTGTGCATACCCTTGCCGCTCCAGCCGCTCACTTCATTGGTACGAAGCTCCAGCTCCGGCATTATATAGTTAATAAACGTTGATTTGCCCACACCGGAATGGCCGCTGAGCAACGTTGTTTTATTTTGAAGCAGGGCTTTTAATTCCTCAACACCCTGCATGGTTTCCAATGAAATTAAAAATACCTTGTAACCAATTTCTTCATACATCTGTTTCCACTCTTCAAACGTATCCATTTCTTTTTTACGATACACATCCGCCTTATTGAAAACGATAATGCTGGGAATGTGGTACGCTTCTGATGTAATGAGAAAACGATCAATAAAACCCTGTGAAGTTTTGGGTTCTTTCAATGTGGCAAACAATAAATTCTGATCCAGATTGGATGCTACTATATGATGCTGGTATTTTCTGTGCGGACTTTGCCGGTTAATGTAATTTCTTCTTTCATAAATTTCTGTAATGATGTATGTGTTTTCAATATCGTGCTCCAGTTCTATTTCCACTTCATCGCCCACAGCAATAGGGTTGGTACTGGTAATATCATCAATTTTGAATTTACCTTTTAAACGTGCCTGAATAAAACCACTGTTTGTTGATTTTACTGTGTACCAGTTTCCTGTTGATTTATAAACCAATGCTTGCATATACTGCAAAGAAAAAGCTTTTATTGCCTCGGAAATGTTGAAGGTGGATAAGGTTTTTTATTGCCATAAAGACACGGAAAACGATAAAAAATACAAAAGTTTATAATACAGGGCTTTCAATTTTAAGGCCTGCCCAAATTTACCTCAGCATTGTTTTATTGCGTAACAGCTTTCACGGCGAAACAATTACGGAAACTTGCGAAATACCTTATACCGCAACCAAATTTCGAGAAACAGCAATACAACTGCAGCAATTGCCAGCCAGTAAAATTCTTCAGCATACTTGGCAAAGAGGCTGGTTTCAATTTTTGATTTTTCAAGTTGATTAATTTCTGAGTAAATGGTTTTTAGTGCTTCGGCATCCTGAGCTCTGAAATATTTTCCGCCGGTTTGATAGGCTATAGTTTTCATTAAGGCTTCATCGAATCCCTTGCCGCCTATTTCAGATATCTTGTCTATAGCAATGTTTTGAGAACGTGCCAGGCTTTGCAAATCAAGCCCAATGGTATACACTCTTACTTTATAAAACTTTGCCAATTCTATAGCAGTGGACGGATCCAATAAACCACTGTTATTCTCACCATCTGTAAGCAATACAATTACTTTTGTTTTGGATTCGCTCCTGCGTAAACGTTCAACACCTAAAGCCAATCCGGATCCAATTGCTGTACCCTGTATTAATACCCCGCTTCTAATTGCCATAATCTGGCTTATTAGTACGGAATGATCCAGTGTGAGCGGGCATTGTGTAAATGCTTCGGATTCAAATGTTACAATTCCCAGTCTGTCTGTTTTACGATCATTAATGAAATTTACTGCTACTTCTTTTGCAATATCTAAAGGAAGTGGATTAAAAGCAGGTTCCACCATACTGCCGCTCACATCCATGCACAGCATAATATCAATCCCTTCACCTTCTACACGTTCCTCTTCATTTTTTGATTGTGGCCGGGCAATTGCCAGTATGAGGAGCACTGTTGAAAGTAATCTTAAAACAAAAGGAAGGTGCAGCAGTATATTCTTCAGAGTAGAATGATACTTGTATATTGATAAAGAAGAAATTTTGAAGGAAGATTGTTGTGTATGTTGTTTGATAATATACCAAGCGGTCATAATTGGTAACAGCAACAGTAGCCACAAAAGCCAGGGATAAGCGAAGTTGATATGTTGCAGCCACTCGTTTATCATGCGTTCATTTGTTGATGAATGTGTTTGATGGCAGTTTCAACTGAGTTAAAAGCAGCAGTACAATCATGCTCAGGAACTGTAAATTTTGCAAATTTCACAGCATCGCTCAGGCGAAGTACCTGAGTAAGTGTATTTGTTTCATCACGTCCTGCAACAGGCGAAAGATGAACAGCAGTTTCATCCGTTGTATATGAGGTATAAGATTGCCTGAACGTCCGCTCAGCATAACGCTTAACTATAAAACTCAGTTGCGTGAAAATTTCTTTCTGTTCCTGTTGCGAGCTGCGGTTCTTTTCCTTTAACTGTAACAGTGCTTTTTCAAATTCTTCATAGGCGCCCGTTATGGGTTCTGGTGCAGAAGCAGATTGCAGTTTTTGTTTCCATCTTCTGAATATATAAATTAAAAGGAGCAAACTAAGTACAGCAGTTCCAATAATGGAATATGCGATCCCATCTTCACCAATATTACTGATTTCAATAATGGGTTTAATATCGTTTAAAATTGCCGAGCCTGTAGTATCGTATATTACATTTACAGTAACCGGCGGGAAAGCCAAAGCGGTGGGTTTGCCATTAACTGTTGAAGGTACAGTAACCTTTACGCCTTCAAATTTCCATGCGCCGCTATCCCAGCTTGTAATGGTAATTGTTTTCTTAAAAAGGTCAGCTGTATCAAACTTTACAAATTCAAAATGCAAAACACTGTCCGGCAACTTCCATAGTACTGCAGTGTTCTTTTCGATTGCTTTTAATTCAAAGGTGAGTTGTACAGATTCGCCAATTAAAATTTGTTCTTTACTGCTGCTTGCAACAGGAGTTATTTGTGCATGTGTAACCACAGCAGCAAGCACGCAAACTATCCATGAAACTACTTTCTTCATCATCGGCTGCGGTTAATAAAAAACTTTTGAAGCACTTTTACGTAATCATCTCCGGCACGCATGTGCAATAGATCGGCGCCGGCTTTTTGAAATACTTCTTTTACATAATTGTTATGGCGGTGAAAATCCTGTTCAAACTCATGACGCACAAAAGCATTCGTTGTATCAAGCAAACGTTTCGTTCCTGTTTCGATATCCATTACTTCCAGCAGGCCCATATCGGGTAGTTTCATATCCAGTGCATCATAAATTTTAATGCCTATTACATCATGTTTGCCGGCAGCTACACGTACTGCTTCCTCAAAACCAGTTCCCAAAAAATCACTGATGAAAAAGCAAATACTTCTGCGGCGGTTAAAATTGTTGAACATTCGAAAAGCATCCGTATAATTAGTTGCACCTGCTTCCGCATCTGTTGAAAGCATTTCCCGTACAATGTATAATGTATGCTGTTTTCCTTTTTTCGGTACAATAAGCTTCTCAACTTTATTGCCGAACAAAATGGCACCTACTTTATCCTGGTTGTTTACGGCACTAAAGGCAAGTACAGCTGCAATTTCAGTAACAAGGTCTTTTTTACGTTGCAGATGTGTGCCAAAGCTCATGCTGCTGCTGTTATCAATCAGCAAAAAAACAGTAAGCTCCCGTTCTTCTTCAAATACTTTACTGAACGGATGTGCGTAGCGTGCACTTACATTCCAGTCAATAAACCGCACATCATCACCCGGCTGGTACTCACGCACTTCTTTGTAACTCATACCCTGCCCTTTAAAAGCCGAATGATACTCACCTGTAAACATATGATTGGTGAGCCGCTTGCTTTTAATTTCAAGTAAACGAACTTTTTTTAATATTTCTTCAGTAGTGAGCAAGGAAGAGTTATTGCGTTATTAAATAATTAATGATGTATTTTCATTGGCAGATTAGCACATTAGCTAATTATTATGGCACCTTCACTGCATTCAACACCTGCTTAATTACTTCTTCTGCTGAAATGTTTTCAGCTTCAGCTTCGTATGTAAGACCAATGCGATGACGCAGTACATCAGCTGCTATACTTCTTACATCTTCCGGTATTACATAGCCTCGTTTGTTTAAATAGGCCATAGCTTTTGCTGCAAGTGATAAATTAATGGTAGCACGTGGTGAACCGCCATAGCTGATTAAGGGTTTGATATTGCTTAATCCATATTGATCAGGATAGCGTGTGGCAAATACGATATCCAATATGTATTGTTCAATTTTTTCATCCATGTAAATGGTGCGAACTAATTGTCTTGCTTCTGTAATTTCCCTGATGGCAACAACAGGATTCACCGGAGCTGAAACGGTTTGTTGTGTATTTTGACGAAGAATCATTTGCTCTTCCTGCTTGGTGGGATATCCAATTACTACTTTCAACATAAAACGATCCTGTTGTGCTTCAGGCAAGGGATAAGTGCCTTCCTGCTCCAATGGATTTTGTGTAGCTAAAACAAGAAATGGTTCTTCCAGCGGATACGTATGCTCACCAATGGTAACCTGCCGCTCCTGCATGGATTCCAGCAACGCACTTTGTACTTTAGCAGGGGCTCGATTTATTTCATCTGCCAATACAAAATTGGCAAACACCGGACCTTTGCGTACAAAAAATTTATTTTCCTGCTGGTTGTAAATCATGGTGCCAATTACATCAGCAGGCAGCATATCTGGTGTAAATTGTATGCGGCTGAATTTTGCATTGATAGCCTGGCTTAAACTTTTAATGGTGAGTGTTTTGGCAAGGCCGGGCACACCTTCCAGCAAAATATGTCCATTGCCCAAAAGGCCAATCAACAGCCTGTCAACCATGTATTGCTGCCCCACAAGTACTTTGTTTACTTCTGCACGAAGCCGGTCAAGAAAAGCACTGCTTAACTGTATTTTTTGATTGAGTTGTTGTATGTCTTCAGCGGTTGGTAACATGCCTGTTGATTTTTGGGTGAAAATACAAACTATGATTGTTTAAAACTGATTCGGTTGATAAACGGTTGATTTCAAAGAATGGTTTGTTTGCAAAAACGAAGCCATTTTTTATTCAGTTTGTAGCCCATAGCCAAAAGTCTTTAGTACGTTACATAAATTTTGAGTTTGCTCATTGTATTCACTTATAACTAACTACTGCAGGCTACCGGCTTTCTGCTATCCGCTTTACACCCGCTTCATCTATCTTTGCCATATGGATGCATCAAATGATTTGTTTGTAAGGTGGATGAACCTGGAGCATAAACTGGTAGACCGGTTTGGTAAAAAGCCCGATTTGGAATCCGTACTTTTCCTCATCGGTATTCAGGAGTTTGGCGAAATCAAAGGCAAGTTTACCAAAGAGCAAAAACAGGATTTAATACATGTAGCTGTTTGTTCGCTGTTGAGCCAGAGTGGTTATTTTGAGTATGAGCGAACGGATGATGACGGCTGGCCTCATTTTAAACAGCTCAAAGCCATGCCGGTAATGGGTATGAAAGAGCAGGAGGATTTTATAAAAGACCATGTATTGCTGTATTTTCAGCAAAATGGATTTTAATTCAAATTTTATTTTTCTTATTCGCCTGAATTCTTGAATTTAGCGGCCTCATCACACAAAATAAAAAGCATGAACTTTCCTAGTAATCTCCGTTACACAAAAGACCATGAATGGATTCAATTAGATGGCAATGTAGCCACCATCGGTATTACTGATTTTGCCCAGCGTGAATTGGGTGATATTGTGTATGTTGACATTAATACAGTGGGTCAAAGTCTTGATGCTGAAACGGTGTTTGGTACTGTAGAAGCTGTAAAAACAGTTAGTGATTTGTTTTTACCCATAGCTGGAACGATTACCGAAGTAAACGGTGCTTTGAATGACAAGCCCGAAAGTGTGAATAACGATCCTTACGGTGAAGGGTGGATGATTAAGATGACGGTGAATAACCCTGCTGATGTTGAAGCGCTCATGGATGCCGCTGCCTATGAAGCTTCTGTTGCATAATGAATCAACGAATTCAAAAATATCTTTCTACAAAATGGCCGACCATAATCTGGTCGGCTATTGTTTTTGTATTACTGGCTATGCCGGGCAGCGGGCTGTTTAATGAAACATGGTTCAATCAAATGCAAATTGATAAGCTCGTTCATGCTTTTTTATTTTTTGTGCTCACATGGTTATGGATAAAGTATATCAACCAGGGCAAACCTGTAACCTTCACCATTACTTTCATGCTGGCTTTCGTTACTACTTTATACGGCATTACCATGGAGTTTATACAAATTTATACTGGCAGGGATTTTAGTGTGGGCGATATGGTGGCGGATGGAGCAGGAGCTTTTTTGGGTGCTTTGATTGCCCAAAAAAATAAGCCCTGTCTTTAACTCTGACAGGGCTTAGATTATCTCTATCTGTAAACGATTACCTTTGTATTAAAATCATTCTGTTTACAGTTTGTATTCCATTGGTTATCTGTAAACGATATAAACCATTGCTCAGGTCATTAACATTAATGTTTACATTTTGCGTGCCGTTAGGGTAGTTGAATTCTTTTCTCAAAATACCAGAATTGCTGAAGAGCTTGATATTTTTTATTTGCAGCCATGCAGGATTATTAATACCCATTTGCTGCATAGCCTGAACATCAACGTTTATATTCACTTGATTTGATGCAGGATTGGGGCTTGAATTAACTCTCAATTGCTGGCCGCTGCCGCAATTTCCTACTCCGTTCACACCTTCAAATAAATAGGTTAATACTTTGCTGTCGCATTCGTTTTGAACTGTTACTGTTGCGGTTAGTGTTTGACCCGTTTGAATAAAACTGAAGCGTAAGTTATTTCCAACCTGCTCCCAGGTTATTCCGGATCCGTTTGGAGTAACAGTCCATGTTGCAAAAGCACCCAGAGGTATAAAAGGAGTTACATTAATAATTGTATTGATACACGCAGGATTATATACGGTATTTCCAAAATTACTCCACAATGCAAGATCAGATGATCCATAGGGGGAATTGTAATAAGCATAAGTATCAGGAGGCCCTCCAAAAATTTGTAATGAAGATGTATAAGTTTGGCCGCAAATAACTGCAGTTCCTGTAAGCGTAACCAACCCGTTAAAAGACCCGTTTCGGGTTAATGTAACAGGGTTTGTGGTTGTTGAAGATAAGGAAACTGCTGATGGGTTTGAAACTGACCATGTAATACTGCCGTGAGGTGGCAGTTGGTTAAATCTATACTGGCCGCTGGTACAAAGATTATTACTGCCATTAATTGAAAAACTTTGCGGCTGACAATCAGGAGAACAGTTTAGATTATTGTTAGCAACACTCTCCATTTCATTGTATAACCATCTTGCGTTCCTTTCAGTAAACCGTGGATGATCAAGATTATTGGGTAAATTATTATTCGCAGCCGAGGGGCTTTCCTGCGCAATAAAATTAGTACTGCGTGAAGGATTGGATGGGCTTACTCCGGCTACATAGGGTGCGGTGAGAGAAGCAGAATTAATAGTTGTGATATCTAGAGCACTTACTATTGGTACAAAGCAAAAATTATCTGCCAGAAAATTATTGCCGGATAAAGTGCCGGAAACACCCAAATCATTCAGAATAATAAACATATTTAAAGGCCCCGTTTGCACGGGTAGGTTATTGGGCAGGTTACTTCTTAAGCCTTGTGTACCTCCCGGCACTCCATCCCACGGAAGTGTATTTGCTGGAGAGTTGCTGTTCAGAAACTCAGGAAAATTATCTATAAGCAAGTTTATTGTACCGAAGAACATCCTTACCCTTGCAGTAAACTTTAGATAAGCAATACGTTGAGGAGATCCCAATGGGCATTGCCTTTAAATTCAAATCTAAACTTACACGTGTTCTTCTTAGAATCCATGGCCTGCGAAAGACAAACCTGTCCTGCGCATCAACCAAATTACTGTAAGGAGAAAGCGTACTTACTCCACATTCAGAACCATTACTTACTGCAATAAAACGATAAGTTGGTTGTGGGCCTCTCGGATTAAAAGTTATCATATTACGGTAAACCCCATCTAAAAAAGTATTAGCAGTAAAAGTATTTGCACCTGTAGCCCGCCAGATTAACATTTGTTGCGAAGCTGTTTCCTGAACTAAAGCATTCGCTTGTTGAATTATAGGCACCTGTCCAAGATTTATGCCACCTACAGTATAGCTCGCCAACATTTGGAGTAAATATTGTACACTTAAAGGCACATTAGCACCACGGTGCGGGCTATCGAAACTAATGAACAGGCGTGTTTGTGTACCCAGCGGAAACTGCGTTGGGCTTTTTGTCATTTGCGCCAGTGCATAACGTGCCACTAAACCACCCATACTTATTCCCATTACCACATTTTGCTCTGGGTTGGGGTTGCTGGCTTTAGTGCTATTAACCCAGTTAAGCACTTGTTGTACCAAAGCGGCGTTACTTAAAATATCATCTGTACCATTGTTAAAATCAATAAACACCAAATCATAACCGGCGTTTAAATCAAGGGCTCCGCTGAAATCATAATTTGTAGAAGGTTCATTGTCTAAATCAAAAAGAAAACGTTCAAAATTATATGGGTCAGTTCTAATGAACGGAGCTACATTACTTGCATCATAGCCTTCTACAACAATCAATGGTTTATTCAGCGTACGTTCAGTTCCTCTGCGGCTAAAACGTACTGAAACTGTTGCACCGCTATGTACACCCGGTACAGCGTTAAAATTCTGTATAATATCAGGTGGCCCATCACTATACCTGCCTGCTACACCTGTTGTAGTAATACGCTTTACATAAAACTCTGCATAACATTGATAGCTGCTGGCATCTGTACAATTGAGTTTTATTCGCCAGCGTTTATAACCGGTATCAGTATAATTTTTTGTAAAAGGCGTATTGAGGTTAATAGTGCGGTAGCCCTGCCCGTCGTTAAAATCTACCTGCAGGTTGCTGATGGTTTTACCCGTATTGGTATAAAACAATTCACTGCGGAAAAGAACGGTAATACTTCCATTATTGCTTACCCCTATGGAAGGTGCAGCAGCAAACAACAGGCGCTGCTGGTAAGGGCTTTGGGTGCGGCCGGGTACATCAAAAATTTGGTTATTGCTCACTGTAAACAGGTTTTGCTGCACGGCATTTTCATTAAGGGCGCTGTAATTCATAAGCAGTAAGGGAATGGCCGCAGTTTGGCTGGTAAGATTTGTGTAACTGTTAATGCCCGTATTCACTGTTGTAAAATCAGGAATATTGGGGCTGCCAAAAATACAGGAGGCACGCAGGTTGCCATACAGCGCATGCCAGAGTGGTGCATCCACACGGTTACTGTCTGTAAGTACCCCGTTAAAAATATCAAAGGGTACCATGCCTGGCCCGTACTCTTCTAAATAGCCTGTAGGTACCTGTGATTTGTTTACATTTTGAAAAATATTATCAAGCTGTGTTTTAAGCACATCCTGTGCTGTTGCAGTAAAGTGAAGGCAAAAGAAGGTTAGTGCCAGCAGCATGCAGGCTTTAAACTGTCTCATAAGTAATAAATTGAGAGGTGAATTAATATTTTACATCAAAGCGGCCCTTTGTAATACGCATTGTATCACAACCGGGTTTATAAAGTGTAAATTCAAATGTGCCCGCTATGATTCGGTTTTGAGTATCAAACTTGGTGATGTTCACAAAAGAATTATGATTAGTTATGGTATCTTTCCATTTATAATAACAAAAGTTAAGACTATTTGTAAACGTCCCGGCTTTACTGCTGTCAATATTCATATTATATCGACCAGTAGAGAAATTGTTGAATGAAAGACTAAATCCAGTAAAATTTGTATCTCCAACTTTCTCAGTTCATGTTGCTACCATGTTAAAAGATCCATTGTTTAAACCAGCATCATAATACCAACTTGGATTTGAAGAACCGCTATTTCCCTTTGGAACCCATACTTTTCCATTCAGCAAAAACCCAAAAGTATTTTTACCTTCCTGCGTGGCAGGCGGTAATTGTTCTGTAGTGGATAAAGGTGGCGGGGCCGGTGTTTTCTTGCATTTTAAAGAAGCAGAAAAAACAAAAATGGTAAAGAGTAAAAAAATAAAGCTGTATTTCATAACTCAAGTTTTAATATCACCTAATAATAAAGCAACATTTGAATAAATTGAAATTACAACTACAGGAGGGCTTAAGCCTGAATGCAGGTTTTGCGGGGGGGGGGGGGTATTTTTACGTACATAAGTCATAAAATAATGTTTCACTAAATATCGAATTTCTTTTTTTGAAAAAGAA
>ERZ1066134.84-NODE-84-length-94816-cov-8.517840_pt1 | contig 94816 bp, 92 predicted proteins | sample MGYA00382781_ERZ1066134 | MGnify/ENA primary metagenome ERZ1066134 (study PRJEB33369, sample SAMEA5778364) | biofilm metagenome | biome: Industrial cooling water; feature: Water cooling tower basin; material: Biofilm | place: United Arab Emirates | collected... | reverse complement strand
CTAGACATATTCATGCGGATGTGTTTTCATTGCGATGGGATTATGTAGGTACTGACCCCAATCTGGTTTATCCTGTGAGCTTTGCAGGTACAAGTGCGTATAGTTTTAGTAAAACACCCAGTGCTACAGTGTCGGGTATAAAATCATCGGGTTCTGTAATTGGTGGCAATAATTTATTTGCAGATTTTGATTTGATACTTCCATCTGCCCCAACTAATCTATTGGTGTCAAGAAAATCTTCAGACAACATAGATTTGAAGTGGAATGCTCCTGCTGACAAGAATACGAATAGAGTAACAGGTTATAATGTGTATGTGGATGGTATTTTGGCACTAAAAAAGATAGGGTTTGCTGATACCACGGCTCGACTTTTTAACTTAAGTCCGTCTACTACTTATTCAATAGTAGTTTCTGCGTATGACGATAGTAACAACGAGTCGAGAGTGAGCAACATAGTTACAGAGACTACTTACCCGATTGATGCATCTGCGCCCACAGTGCCCAATGTAGTATCAGTTATTGGGAAAGGGGATATGAGTGTGGAAATCGCTTGGGGAGGTGCTCAAGACCCTGAAACCGGAATTTATGGGTATAAAATATATGTAAATGGAGAAGCATTCAATGCAGACACGCTTAACGCAAATTCAATTATACTAAAAACGTATGATCCGGGCACTGCATTAAGTATAGAAGTAGAATCCTACAATGGTTCGGGGGTGAAATCGACTACGAAAAGTAGTCCATTGTCTGTTGTGCTAGACCAATTCAGCCCTACATCTTATTCACCGGGTGTGAAAAAAGCCAGATTGAACATTGAAGCCAAATATATAGGTCGTCACGAAGGCTTTGGTATCAATGGCGATTGGAACACATTGGGATATTATTCCGATGAATCAAAGCAATTGCATAGAGAGTTACACACGAAGCTTATCAGATGGGGAGCTCTCACTTCTAACCCTTACAGATTCGAGGACAAAATCGGTCCTAATGCACTAAACTATGGCAAGCCAGATGAACTAACTGTACAGGCCCAAGAACCTGTGGTGACAGGTATCTCTTATGCCAAATTTGCTAATATGGCCAAAGAATTGGATGTATATGCTGCCATAGCGATAGGTGGCGATAGCACCCCACCTTCCGACTGGAGGAAAAACCCCGAACAAACAGGGCGCAGATTTATCATTTATTTGGGGGCTACGCTTGAAACACCCGGTTTGACAGATGCAGAGAAAGAAATCGTGTCAAAACGAATAGACGAGGGGTATACTGCACCTATTTTACCTTCTCTTAAAGGATTAATCGTGGAGTTTATCAACGAACCTTGGGGTGGCACATCTTTGAATGAAGAGAATAAAACTGACCATAATGCAGATTTTTTTGGCATATATAAAAGGTATGGAACATGGTGCAGAAGAGTAGCGAGGGGAATGAAATCTGCACCCGGCTATGATTCTACCAAAGTCAAATTATTTTATAGCACCAGGAAGCCAATACCTGCTGATGTGACCGGTACAGATGCTACAGTTAATATCTTTAGTAGCACTGATATTGATGTTGTAGATGGACTATCTACATCAGGTTATTTGGATGGGAACTTTATAGAACGCCCTAATCAACCGTTTTTTGATTCGGAACTTGATTATATGAGAAGTGGTTGGAAAAAGTTAAAACTAACCATGGATGGCTTAAAGCAAACTATGGATTTAGACTATGGTATTACGAAAAAACAAAGGCCACACTATTTCTATGAATCAAATTTTACACAGGCGTCCTATAACCAACGTTTAGGACAAGCGGTAATTATGACAGACTTTTTCTTGTCATCTCTAAAATACGGCAATATGCTCCCTACTATTTTTAGTTTGGCAGGAGGAGAATGGGGGATCACCTCTGACGGCAATGTTAGATATCCGTTTTTCAAAATCGCTTCTTTGCTTAATAGAACCACCTATGGTAATATTTTAGAAACCACTTGGGAAGGAAATAGCACAGTCAAAGACAATGGCAAAGCCGACATACAAAATTTTGAAAACGTATCTACCCATGTATTTAATCAAGGCAACAAATACCAAATTGTTTTGATAAGTAGAGAGTTTGAGAACTCGGTACATGTCAAGATTAATTTGCCCGATGGTATTTCTTTAAGTCAAAACAGTAAAAAGTATATTTTCACAGGAGGCAACATCGGTTCTTTTGAAAGTACGGTTGATTCATCTACTGTTACAATTACTGATGGGACTATTGTGGAAGTTCCAAAGCACAGTGTGGTAGTGATTGCTGCAGAGGGTAATAATTTGGGCTTGAAAGATATGCCTCTAGGCTATATGAAATACAAAAAACCTACCAGCTATACATTAAATGATGATTTTAATGGAACCTATGAGGTTTCAACTCCTTCTTATAATGTATTTTATCCATCTTTTGCTCCGGCAAATGCGAGAGGAAAAATCAAATGGGATATTCTAAAATCTGACCCAACAATGAATCTTGAGCTATTCCCTCAAAATGATTCTATTTATGTAAGTGTGACTAATTGTGTGCAAGAAGGTGCTACTTATACTGTAATAGGAACATTGCTAGACGACCCCAACCTGCCCGACATCACCCAGTCAAAGGTTGTAAACGTCATTTCTTCTTATGATTTGGAAGGAAATGATTGTAATCCCACCTCTGTCATAGGTGCTAATATAAAAACGGATAATTCCAATAGCTTCAAGATGTATCCCAATCCATCAGCCGGAGAGGTGACTTTTGAAAGTGTTGGAGGTGGCAAGCTGCTGGTGTACAATACGCTAGGGGTGGAAATATACAACTATACATTTCCATTGGCATTTACAAAACAATCTATATCGCTAGAAACAGGCAGCTACATTGTAAAGTATATCGGAACTACAAAAACAGTTACCAAAAAAGTAATTGTCACCAAATAGAATAGGTTGTTTAAATAAACAATCTAAAAAATACAAAACGGTCTTTGAACTTCTCAAAGACCGTTTTCTTTAATCTGCTACTCGTTTCAAAATATCGCCATAAGCATCTATTCTTCTGTCACGAAAGAATGGCCAATGGGTGCGAGTATCATCTATTTTTGCCAAATCAGCTTCAAATACCACAAACTCTTCATTTTCAGCGCCAGTGGCAAATAGCAATTTTCCCATTGGGTCGGCTAGAAAGCTATTGCCCCAAAAAGTAAGGTCACCTTCGGTACCAACCCTATTCACGGCACATACATAACACCCGTTGGCTATGGCATGACCTCGCTGAATCGTGCGCCAAGCATCCAGCTGACCTGCTTGTATTTCTTTAGGCTCTTTTGAGTCCCAGCCTATGGCTGTGGGGTAAAAAATAATCTCTGCTCCCTTCATAGCTGTGATTCTTGTGGCTTCAGGATACCATTGATCCCAACAAATGAGCGTGCCAATCGTGGCAAACTTGGTTTTTATGGCTTTAAATCCCAAATCGCCCGGTGTGAAATAAAATTTCTCATCAAAACCCGGGTCTTGAGGAATGTGCATTTTCCTGTAAATTCCCGCTGTGCTTCCATCTGCATCTATCACCACCACTGTGTTGTGATACACACCATGCATGCGTTTTTCAAACATCGGCACCACAATTACCACTCCAAGTTCTTTGGCCAATTTGGAATATGCTTCTGTAGTAGGTCCCGGTATTGGTTCGGCTAGAGTAAACTGCTCATAATCTTGTCCTTGGCAAAAATAGAGCGTGTTGTGCATTTCTTGGTGGCAAATGATTTGCGCACCCGCTTTGGCCGCCTTTGCAGTGTATTCCAACGATTTATTCAAATTGGCTTTCACATCGGCACTACAAGCCGTTTGAACAATTCCTATTTTTACCTTAGACATAATCTGGTTTAGTCTTTATTTTTTACAAAAATAGCTATTGCTCCAAGCTCAAAAAACTTATTTTGTGATTTTGGGAAGCAAATGCTGCAATAGCTTTTCCACCCATAGTAAATATTGTTTGGCAGAGGGATGAAGGCGGTCGTCAGCTACAAGGGTCAAATCTTTGTTTCTGCTTATTGAAGTTATTTCTACAAAATTCACACCCGATTTCTTGGCTGTTTCATGCACTATGCCATTGTAAACATCAATTTCTGTTGAAATTTGGGCTTGCTTGACCTCACCAAATGGTGTGTAGCCGTAGTCCGGAATCGAAAGTACGGTGATGTTATCGGGCTTATTTCCTGAAAACATTATACTATAATTAATGAGTGTGACGAGTTCTTTCTTGAAAATATTCAAATCAAGCCCACGGTATTGGTTGTTAACACCTATACATAAAAATACAAAATCATACTTATTGTAATCTTCATCTGCCAAAAGGGCTTCCATGAGTTCTCCAGTAGTCCAGCCGGTTTTGGCCACAATTTTATGTGATTTTATATTTATGCCCTGCTTTTTAAGAGCTGAAACCAACTGTGAAGGGTAGCTCAGTTCTGCTGCCACGCTTTCGCCCACTGTGTAGGAATCGCCAATAAATAAAATGGTATACTCTTTTGATTGACCTTGCATATATTGAAATAGTACAAGCATCAAAAATATAAAAATCATTGATGTACAGCGCATGTCGAAGTGGTTGTTTTGTATTTGATAGGTTGTATTGAACCAATTTATAAATAAAATTTTATACTTATATAATGCCCTGGATTAAGAATTTGTAAAATATTGGTAGACACACATTCAATTTTTATATAAATCCTACGATAAATTTTTCATTGAGTAATTGTGTGGGCTTTTTTAGCTGATATTGTTTTCAAATAAATAAACACTTTACTTCAGAAAGTTGTATTTTAAAATATTGTTAATATAAACGTTACTTTATTACTATTTTTGGTAATAATGGCTATGGTTTTAGATAAAATTCAAGAAATCACAGAAAAAGCTGAGAAATGGCTCACAGAACGTGGGGTATTTGTTTATAACTTTAAAGATAGAGCATTTCAAGTGCCCTACATCACCACAAGTCCTGAACTTATGTTTGAAGGGTTTAAAAAAACGCCCTTTTCGAAGTACAATCCTGATTATCAAAGCATAGAGTCAAATTCTATGTTTGCTAAGTATAAAAATACATATTTGGAATTAGAACAAGGCTTTAGTGTACTTATTACAAATATTTGGTGGAAAACAAATATTAAAGTTGTTCCAATTATTAAAGAAATAGATAAAGAGTATTATTTTTTGCGGTTTGCTCGCTCTTCAGACGAGTTTGGTATACATATAAAAAATTCTATAGACCAATTCGTCTATCAGCCTAGCCAATGGTATTTCTACAAGGCCAACACAGATGTAGAGGCAAGTTTCAAAAAAGATTCAAAGTATTTCACTTTTGCTTTCTTCTTTGAAAAGCAGTGGTTTGAATCAAATTTTTCAGTGCTGTTTGGAGACAAAAAAAATATTGTAGACCAAATTTTTGATTCGAACTATGCACATGTGTCATATCCCGAAAATAGTGCAGATGCCATTTTAAAAATTAATTCGATAGCCGAAAAAATTGTAGATACCCAAGTGTCACTCTTAAATATTGAAGAAATAAAAAATGAAATCTTAAACCAAGTGTATATTTTTTTCAACAGAATTATTTCAAATGAAGCTTTGGCTACCGTTGAGACCGGTTCTTTATCTACAATTTGGATTGAAGATGTAGCGATGTATATAGACAGTCAAGTGGAACAAAATTTTCCAGGAATAGAATTTATTGCTAAAAAATTTAGAGTTTCTGCCAGCAAACTAAAAAATGATTTCAAAGAAAGATATGGCAAATCGCTAAGGAAGTATTATTTGGATAAGCAAATGGAGAAAGCTAGTGAGCTTCTACATCAAAAACTTAGCGTAAATGAAATAGCCGGCAAACTTAAATACAACGACCCAAACAAATTTTCGGCACAGTTTAAGAAAAGGTATGGTGTGCTTCCTTCAAAGTTTTTTTGAAAACAGATTCTACACAACCTATTCCCAAAGGAAGTGATAAATCTTGTGAACAACTTTATAATAAAAAAGCCCGATTTCTCGGGCTTTCTGTTGTATAATCTCTTATGGTTAGGCAGAAACAACGATTTTCTCCTTGATTCTTGCGCTTTTTCCTTTCGCTTCGCGTAGATAAAACAATCTGGCTCTCCTCACTTTACCTCTTCTCACCACCTCTATTTTATCGATTGAAGGTGAAAGTATAGGGAATATTCTTTCTACACCTACACCATTAGATATCTTTCTAACTGTGAATGTTTCGCCCGGATGACCTGAATTTCTACGCTGTAGAACCACGCCTTGATATTGCTGAATTCTTTCTTTGTTACCTTCTTTAATTTTAACGTGCACGTTTACTGTGTCTCCGGCCGCAAAATCAGGAACTGATGAAAGTGATTCACCTTGAATATCGGCATTTACAAATTCTAATAACTTGCTCATATATATGTGAAATAAATGCTTTTCTGAAAAAAGGACTGCAAAATTATTAATAGAAACTGAAAATAAAAAATATATTTTAAATATTATTTACATTTCGTAAATTAGTGTGATTTGAAATTGTATACCGCATTTTTAATCCTCCCCCCAAAATCACTATAATAACTTCGTATCATACACATTATTATATAGTGTATGTTATGCTTGGTGCAGCTATGTCTATAATATTTTAATCCGTTGGAGGTAAAATAAATAATATTTGAAAATTTTTAATTCATGATTTGGTTTTATAATATATGTCCGTATCTTTGTGTCCCTTTTTCAGAAAGTGTTATAAAATGGATGCATTAAGCTATAAAACAGTATCGCTAAGCAACGAGGCTGTAAAGAAAGATTGGATAGTAATAGATGCGGAAGCCGCAGTTCTTGGAAGGCTTAGCAGCGAAATAGCCAAAATATTGAAAGGCAAAAACAAAACAAGTTACACTCCTCACATTGATTGTGGCGATAATGTAATTGTTGTTAATGCTGAGAAAGTACGCCTCACAGGCAACAAAATGACCGATAAGGTCTATGTGCGCTACACAGGTTATCCCGGTGGTCAACGCTTCGCTACACCCAAAGAAGTGTTAAATCGTAATCCTAAGCAACTCATCGAAATGGCCGTACGTGGTATGTTGCCAAAAAACAGATTGGGAAGACAAATTTTCACCAATCTGTATGTTTACGAAGGCGCTACTCACCCTCACACAGCACAGAATCCTAAAACAGTAACTATAAAATAGATGGCAATCAATAGCATAGGAAGAAGAAAAACAGCTGTTGCCAGGGTATACATGAAACCCGGAAATGGTGAAATTACCGTTAACGGCAAGGCAATAGAAGTCTATTTTCCTTCAGAACTAAAAAGAATAGTGGTAAATCAGCCACTAACTGTAACCAACAAAATTGGTTCGTTTGCTTTCAATATCAATGTAACGGGTGGCGGTATATCAGGACAGGCAGAAGCAGTTCGCCTTGCCATAGCTCGTGCACTTGTTGACGATTCGGCCGACACTAAGCCTGCTCTTAAAAAAGAAGGGTTTATGACTCGCGATTCTAGAATGGTTGAAAGAAAGAAACCCGGACGCAGAAAAGCAAGACGCTCGTTCCAGTGGGTAAAACGTTAATTCGTTTTTCACAACAAGTCTTTATTATTTATTTTATTTATTCACAATCAAAGAAATCATCGGCAAGATGGCAAACGTAACTTACAAAGAATTATTAGATGCCGGGGTACACTTTGGTCACTTGAAAAGTAAATGGCATCCTAAAATGGCGCCTTACATCTTCAAGGAGCAGAATGATATCCACTTAATTGACCTTAATAAAACCATTCAGAGCCTCGAAGAGGCTACTGCTGTGGTAAAAGGAATAGTAAAATCAGGTAGAAAAATCATGTTCGTGGCTACTAAGAAACAAGCCAAAGAAGTGGTAGCTACCGAAGCAGAAAGGCTTAAAATGCCTTTCGTTACAGAAAGATGGTTGGGCGGAATGCTTACAAACTTCACCACTGTAAGAAAGTCGTTGAAAAAAATGTCATCGTTGGAAAGACTTGTTAAAGAAGACACTTTCAACACGATGGTGAAAAAAGAGCGTTTGATGGTAAACAGAGAGCGTTTGAAATTGCAAAAAGTGTTGGGCGGTATTGCAGACCAAACACGTTTGCCCGCAGCTCTTTTCATTGTTGACATCAAGAAAGAACATTTGGCGGTAGCTGAAGCCAAGCGCTTGGCTATACCTGTGATAGGAATTGTGGATACCAATTCAGACCCGTTGTCTATTGACTATCCTATCCCGGCTAATGATGATGCCTACAAGTCAATAGCTATCATCACCAGAGCAATTACAGCTGCTATCGAAGAAGGATTGGCAGAGAGAAAAATGGAAAAAGATACTGCTAATGATAAAGAAGATATGGCAGTAGAAGAAGTAGCAGAAACATCAGCATCTATCACTGAATAAACATCACAGCCATGTTAATAGTAGATATCAAAGAAAACGAAAACATAGATAAAGCGCTTAAGCGTTTCAAAAAGAAGTTTGAAAAAACAGGTGTTTTAAAAGAACTTCGCAGAAGACAAGCTTTCGAAAAGCCTTCTGTAGAAAGAAGAGAGGAAATTAGAAATGCGGTGTATGTAAATGCTAAATATGGCGTTCACACCAATAAAGACTAATTTTTAGCAAACATTTTTAGTTTATAAGTTTGATATGTAAGGCAAAATCGCTAGATTTTGCCTTATTTTTTTGTATGAACCCAGAGATTGAGTCGTTTTTGAATTACCTCACTTTTGAAAAGAGATACAGCAGGCTTACCACAGAAGCTTATAAAACAGATTTGGAGCAATTTAGCCTCCATTGTGCCGAGAGGCTCAAGCTGCCAAATATTGCCGATGCCGATTACAATGACATACGCACTTGGGTGCTACAGTTAATGACAGATAAGTTGGAGGCCGTGTCTGTCAATCGCAAAATCGCATGTTTAAAGTCGTTTTATAAATTTTTGAATATAAAAGGACGCTTAAATCAAAATCCTGCCGCAAGGCTCAAATCACCGAAAATTAAAAAGAGACTCCCTGTATTTGTAGAACAAAAAGCAATGGATAAGCTTTTTGAAGAGCCTATTTTTGACAATGATTTTGCAGGGCAAAGAGATAAACTGGTTTTTGAATTATTGTATGGCACAGGCATGCGGCTAGCTGAACTCATAGGCTTGAAAAATAGCGATATTGATACTTACAATCTCACTATTAGGGTGTTGGGCAAGGGTAATAAGGTGCGAATATTACCTATGCATAAAAATCTTGTGGAAACAATAAATTTGTATAACAAACTTAAGTACGATACGTTCTTAAACTCAGATACGAGTGACTATTTGGTCGTTACAGACAAGGGAGAGCAGGCGTATCCGATGCTGATTCAACGAATTGTAAAGAAATATCTCAATGTAGCCTCAAATGCAGATAAGAAGAGCCCACACGTACTGAGGCACACTTTTGCAACCCACATGCTCAACAATGGCGCTGACTTAAATGCCATCAAAGAGCTGCTGGGGCATTCTGGATTGGCAGCTACACAGGTTTATACCCACAATTCGATGGAAAAGCTTAAATCTATTTTTAAACAAGCCCATCCAAAGGCTTGATTGGTTTTATTGTTCAACCTTTTAACTTAAAATGCCATGAAACTTCACACTCAGTCTATTCATTTCGATGCCGACAAAAAGCTGATAGAGTATATTCAAAAAAAAATAGACAAGTTGGAGACGTTTTACGACCGCATCATCGATGGAGAAGTTTACCTCAAACTTGATAAAGATTCGCACCAAGAAAATAAAATTGTAGAGATAAAAATCAATATGCCCGGCCACAGTGTATTCGTCAAAGAGCGCTCACGCACCTTTGAAGCTGCTACTGACGAGGCCGTAGAAGCATTGAAAGCACAAATAAAAAAACACAAAGAAAAAGCGGCCGTTCACGCCTGATGTTTTTCAAGCCCCGACTTTGGTTGGGGCTTATTTTTTACCCTAAAACAAGGCCAAATATTTTTTGAAATACACTTCTGAAGAGGTAAGCACGCTTTGTTTGTTTTCGATTATCTCAAATGTTTTTTCAGGAAGTGGAATGGAAAAGTAGGCAAAAGAAAAACGTTCAGTTCTTTTATCCTTAGGCAATTTTACCCTGTGTTGCAAAGCCTTTAGTTCTCCTCCTGTCAATAGTTGGGCCAAGAAGCCCGGAAATGCAAAAATGGTATCGGTTTTGCCAAGCGATTTCCAGCACGATTCTTTCTCCGAGTAGTATTCCAAGCCCTCGTCTACCCCAAAAGGAAAAACGGTGAATAACGACACATCGGTGTGGGCAGAAAGGCGCATGCCGTGGTCGGCTGTGCTTGCAAATTCTTTTATCGGTGGGTAGTAATTGGCCGATAACATGTGGCAAATATTGTTTTCGTAAAAATCAGATAGATTTGGTGCTAAACTTGTGATTATTTCATGTTCTATACTTTTGATTGTGCGCATTAGTTGAACCCAATTGTTGCCTCTGATGGGGTGCAGCTCTTGTGGATATTTGCTTACGGGAAATATATCTGAGATTACAAAACTATCCACCATATCGTCATAAGCTTGATTGGTGCTGTCTTTCTGCCCTTGAAATGAATAGCCGTCAAAGCCATAGCCATAGTTTTTTTGTAAATACTGCTGTTTATATTCAAAAGGTTTTTTTACAAAATCGGCCAAACAGTTTTGTGCAAGTGTGCTCTCAAATACTTTTTCTTGTGTGATGATGTAGTTGTCGATTATGTTTAAGCTCTTCATTTATCGGAGGAGTATGAACTTTTATCACAAAAGTACAAGCCTGTGAATTAAATTGCTTCTGAATGAGCATAATTAACCAAAAAATAGACTAAGCCGGAAGGAAGTTTCTCTTAAAAATTTGCGTATTTTTACCATTATGGCTGCCGATTATTTAGAAATTCATCCCATTAATCCCGAAAATAAAAAAATCAGAACTGTTGTTGACTGCTTGGCAAGTGGAGGGGTGGTAATTTATCCTACTGACACTATATATGGTTTGGGCTGCAATCTGATGAATACCAAGGCCATCCAACGCTTGTGTAAAATCAAAAACATTAAGCCCGAAAAGATGAACTTGTCTTTTATTTGCCAAGATATGAGCCACATTTCGGAGTATACCCGCCAATTGCCTACCAATGTTTTTAAACTGATGAAAAGCCATTTGCCGGGCCCTTTTACATTTATAGTAGAGGCAAATAATAATGTGCCCAAGATTCTTGATTCAAAGAAAAAAACAGTGGGTATCAGAATTCCCAATCATAGAATCCCAATTGAAATCGTGAAAGAATTGGGTAATCCTTTGGTGACGACTTCAATAAAAAGCGAAGACGAAATACTGGAATACACCACAGACCCAGAGGAGATTTATCAAGAATATAAACATATGGTGGACATAGTGATAGCATCGGGGTTTGGAGGCAATATCCCCTCGACTATTATAGACTGTACAGAAGGAATTCCCGAACTGGTGCGCCAAGGTTTAGGAAAATGGGAATGATTATTACTTCTGTAGGCAAGTATTATTTTTGTGTGTACTTACTATTTACAAAATAATATTCAACAAAATATTAGTTTAGTACAATTATAAAATATATAATCTATCTGTATATCACAGTATTGATAAAATAATTTCCCCTATTCGCTATATTTTATCAAATTTGTACACCTTTACAGGAAGGCATTTGTACAATGCAAAATCTGTCTGAGCTTAAAGCCCTATTACGAGGGCCTTCGCTAAAAATTATAATTACTACCCACCAAAAGCCGGATGCTGATGCGCTGGGTTCTTCATTGGCACTTTTCAACTATCTCAAGAAGTATCAGCAAGATATTACGGTAATTACCCCCACAGACTATCCAAAGTTTATTTTTTGGATGCCTGGTAATAACTGTGTGGTAAACTACGAAGAGAGTGAATCGACCAAACTTCGTACGGCTGAGCTGATAGTAAATGCCGATTTGATATTTTGTTTGGACTTTTCGGCCTATGATCGAATAGGTGAAATGGGCGAAATGGTATCAAAATCGAGGGCACAGAAAGTGCTGATAGACCATCACCTTAATCCACAAATTGCCGCAGAATTTACCCTTTGGGACTCAAAAGCAGCCGCTACTTGTGAACTTATCTATGACCTCATCGTGGGCATGGGTGATAGAGATAAAATAGACGTGAACATTGGCGAATGCATCTATGCAGGAATCATGACTGATACCGGCTCTTTTCGTTTTCCGTCTACAAGCAAAAAAGTGCACTTAATCATAGCCGATTTGATAGATTTGGGAGTAAATAATTCCAAAATACATCGCCTCGTTTACGACAACAATTCGGAAGAGCGCCTCAGATTTTTGGGTTACACACTGAACAAGAGGCTGATTGTGCTGAAAAGCTTCCACACAGCCTACATAGTGTTGTCGAAAGAAGAATTGGAGTTGTTCCATTCACAAACTGGCGACACCGAAGGTTTGGTGAACTATGCGCTTTCAATAGAGGGTGTGTGCTTTGCTACTATAATAATAGAGCGCGATGATATGGTAAAACTTTCGTTTCGTTCATCGGGCGATTTTTCAGTGAACGAGTTTGCCGGAGCTCACTTCGAAGGCGGTGGACATAAAAATGCAGCCGGAGGAAAATCAAAATTAACCCTTCACGATACTTTAGAGAAATTTTTAAATCTTTTACCTCAATACGAAAAACAGCTAAACAACGAATTTAAACACTCAACAGTACTAGTTCCATGCTAAAATTCACAAAATTAACTTTTGCGGCTGCTATATCGGCTGCCTTGCTATCATCGTGCGGCAAAGAGCCCAGCTACGAAAAATCAGAAAACGGACTTCAATATTATTTTTATAAAAATGAAGAAGGTACAAACGCCAAAGTAGGCGATTTTTTAACGCTCAACTTCATCTATAAAACTGATAAAGACTCTGTATTGCGCGATACATGGAAAGATGGAATGCCAATACAAGTGGTGGTGCAAGAGCCTAGCTTCAAAGGCGGATTAGAAGAAGGTTTGCAAATGCTTTCTGCCGGAGACTCTGTGGCATTCAAATTGCCGGCCGATTCTTTATTTAAGAAAACTTTTATGGCGCCTCGCCCCGATTTTATAGACTCTACGAGCTACATCACTTTCGTGATGAAAGTGTTAAAAGTTCAAAACAAAGATGAGTTTGAGAAAGACCAAGCCAAAATGATGGAAGAACGCAGAAAGAAAATGGAAGAGCAAATGGCCAATCAAAAAGGGATAGACGATAAACTGATACAAGACTATTTGGCAGCTAACAACCTCACTGCTCAAAAAACAGAATCGGGAGTCTATTACATCATTACTCAAAAAGGCAAAGGTGCGCAGCCTAAGCCCGGAAGCAAAGTGCAGGTAAACTACTCAGGCAAGTTGTTGAATGGCAATGAGTTCGATTCATCTACCGGAAAAGACCCACTAGAGTTTTCAGTAGGTGTAGGTCAAGTTATCCCGGGTTGGGACGAAGGCATAAGCTTGCTGAATGAAGGTGCTAAAGCCACATTATTCATCCCTTCCACACTCGCATATGGTCCTATGGCTATGGGCGATAAAATTCCTGCCAACTCAGTGTTGATGTTTGATGTGGAATTGGTGAAAATTAAGAAATAGTAAAAATAAAATATCAACAAGCATTGACGGGTGTGTAAACGGTGGTTTGCACACCCTTTTTTATTCATTTCAACCATTCACCATAGCGGTTTAAGAAGTATCTACGGTTTGAATTTGAGTTTTACAGCATTTTTTACAATTTTTATGTAAATATTTTAAGAAGTAAAGACCACTCACATTTAATAATTTACTCCCTAGTACATTAAACATAGCGTCTCTAATCGGGGGAAGACAGCAAAAATTGCCATGAAAAAGCTATTTTTTATAATAATACTACTATGTGTGGTAAGTTTGGGACACTCACAATCTATTAAAACTGACACCCTGCGTGCTGCAAAGCAAAAAGTGATGTGCGACTCGCTCTTTGATTCGGGAAACTATCCTGAGGCAGCTGCAAGCATGCAAAAGAACATGGACATCTACCAAAAATACAATCTGAAAGATAAATATATCTATGCAGAATTTTTTTTGATAGAGTGCAGTATCAGGCAAGGCAATTTTGACGATGCGGTAGAGTCTCTTAAAAAAATTAAAGAAAAAATAGATGCTGATAATAGATTAAAGAAAATATTGTCCATGCACTTTTACAATGCTGAAGGGCAAGTATTTCTGAACAAAGGCCGTGTAGATTTGGCACTTGAATCGTTTCAAAAAGCAATGGACAATATATTTCCAGGCGCAAAAAATCAACACGAAGTGTTTAACAACATAGGAGTGGCACACTGGGTGGCGGGCAATGTGGAGCAGGCGTTGGAGTTTCAAAACAGGGCTTTGAATATTTGCAAAACTCAGTTTGGTGAAAAATCTATTAAAACGGCAGGCATATACAATAATATAGGACTTACATACAGCGGAAACGACAATGCGAAGTCGCTGGAAAACTATACCAAAGCACTGAATATTTATATTGCCGTTTATGGTGAAGGTGCTGTGAAGCCTTCCGTTGCCATAGCCTATAACAATATTGGGATTATCTATAAGCAAAGAAACGAGCTTAATCAATCGCTCGACTATTTTGAAAAGGCTTTAATACTTTGGCAAAAAATCAATGGAGACACTCACCCCACTGTGGCATTCACATTGAGCAACATAGGCCAAGTGTTTACCGAGCGCAACAGCTATATTAAAGCTACTGATTATCTCACTCAATCTTTAAACATTTATACCAAAGTGTTTGGCAGGAAGCACCCGGAAGTGGCCAATACGCTCAATTTACTTGGAAATGTGTATGAAAAGCAAGGGAAATATTCGCAATCCCTAGACTATTTTCAACAAGCGCTAGTGGCTAACTCCAGTAGTTTTGATGAGAAAAATATCTATAAAAATCCTTCTGCCAAATCGTATTACAATCCCAACCTGATGCTCACCTCGCTCACCTTAAAGGCGAGGGCTTTGGAAGCCATTCATTATGAGAAATCGCTGAAAAGAAAGCAGTTGGTGTGTGCCTACGAGATTATGCTGATATGCGACACCTTGCTCGACAACATCCGTCAATCGAGAACAGGAAAAGCCGACAAACTTGCCTTGGGTGCAGTGGCAACCGATGTGTACGAGTCGGCCATTAAATTGTGTTTGTCGCTGGGCGAATCTTCACTAAACAAACGAAAATGGCACGAAAAAGCTTTTTATTTCTGTGAAAAGAGCAAATCGGCAGTTTTACTGGAATCAATTTCTGAAGTGCAGGCCAAGAGTTTTGCAGGAATCCCCGATTCGCTGCTCGAAAAAGAGAAGCAGCTCAAGGCAGATTTGGCTTTCTATGAACAAAAGCTGGCCGAAGCAGCCAACGAAAGCAAAATGGAAAAGCAATACAGAGACAAACTCTTTATTCTAAACCGTCAATATGAGGCATTTTCAAAGAAATTGGAAAAAAACTATCCCAATTATTATAATTTAAAATTCAATATTTCGATTGCAGATATTAGTAGTATAAAAAAAGCATTGCCGAAAGATGCTTGCTTGGTCAGCTACTTTAACCCCGACAAACAGCAAAGGCTGTATGTGTTTTATATTTCAAAAAATGGCTTTAAAGTCTACGATATTCCCAAAGACACCGATTATGAAAAAAATATAAAGGGCTACAGAAACAGCATCATTTACCAATCGGGCGATGTATATGCACAAACAGCCTACATACTTAGAAAACAGCTTTTTCCTAAACTTCCCAACCAAAAACATATCATCGTAGTGCCCGAAGGCCGCTTAGGAACCATTCCTTTTGAGGCACTATTGAAATCAAAATCAAAAATAGAAAACGAACAAAGTTATGCTTCGCTGGGCTATATGGTAAAGAGCTATGTGTTCAGCTATGAATTTTCGGCCACGTTGTTTTTACAAGCAGCAAAATCAGGAGCTAACAAGGCTGAAAACACGGCTCTGCTGTGCGCTCCTGTAGATTTTACCCAACACTCTGTGTCGGCAGCACTCAATAATTTGCCCGGAAGTGAGCAAGAGGTAAACCAAATATCGCAACTGTTTAATACCACAGGCATAAATGCAGGAAAATTATTGGGCGCAGAGGCAAGCGAGTCGTTCATTAAATCAAACGACTTGAAAAAATACAAATACCTTCATTTTGCAACTCACGGAATCGTGAATGAAAGCAAGCCCGAACTATCAGAAATTTATCTTTACAAAGAGAAAAATAGCAAAGAAGATGGCAATTTATTTTCCGGAGAGATATACAACTTGGCTATCAATGCCGAACTGGTCACTCTGTCGGCCTGCCAAACGGGATTGGGCAAAATCACCAAAGGTGAGGGAATCATAGGGCTATCGAGGGCACTTTTGTATGCCGGAGCCAAAAATGTGGTGGTGTCGCTGTGGACAGTGAGCGATGCGTCTACTTCAAAGCTAATGGTAGATTTTTATGGAAACATACTCAAAGATAAAGGCGGCTATGGCCTTTCGCTACAGCAAGCCAAAAAGCAACTCATTGAAGAAAAAACCTTCTCTAAACCCTACTACTGGGCACCGTTTGTGTTGATTGGGAAATGATTTTAATTTTTGATTTTTGAGTGGTGATTTTTGATTTTTTTGAAATCATAAATTGGTCAAAAATGGTAATTAGCTTCAAAATTTATCACAGGCAAAAATGGGTCATTGCCACCGTACCCGGGGATATGATATACAATGAGTGCAGGATTTTCTTCATATAAATAGGTTTTTATTCTTAATTTAGGAACTATTCCAAAGCTTAATCTATCATTTTTAATTACTATATTTCTTGCTGCATTAACCCTGAATGTGGTGGTGAATTCCAACCAAGATGCAGCATTTACATTTGATTTTGATACGTACCTCTCTTCTCCTTCAAATATTTCGTCTTTGATTATTATGGTGTTTTTATTGTTAAATAATGTATATGCTATTCTAAGACCGAATAAGCCTTCAAAATATTTTGAAGAGAAGTAAGAATAATCTGCGCCACATTTTGCATAGTACCCTCTGGCAAAACTCTCCATGGTTTCATTTTTTCTTATGTTTTCTCTCTCTGATATACCAATATCTAATGTTAGATGAAAATTACGAAATACATTGTATGATGAGTTTAATTCAAAACGTTGAAACGAATTTGCACCAAATATCAAGGCTGGAATCTTGATTGGGTCTATGCCAATTCTATATTTTTGTCTTGTTACAGCTTGAACACTATCCTGCTGTGCATAAAGGTGCAATACACTAAATATACTAATTAGGAAGATAGATAACAATTGCCCTTCTACCTTGATAATTTTTGTAGGTACTTTCTTTTTCAACATAAATATTGGGGTAATTATCATAATTATGTATGTAAACCGAATCTTTATTGGGATATGATATTTGCAAATTTTCAATAGAAATATAGTTTCTATTATCACAATCAACTACCTTTCTGTTATACTTTATTTTTAAGTCGGTAACCTGATTGTCTCCTGAGATAAATAAATACTCTGTAGAGTCGGATAAACTATTCAAGGGCAGCATCAGATAATCTCCTGCCAAAGAAATACTGTGTTTCAATGCACCCTTGACCAGTACCTCTTTATATAATTGACCTGGCTTGATTATTCTATCGTCTTTTCGAATAGCTGTCCCTTCTATGTAAATTGTCAAAGTCTTTGGCAGGTCTTCATCATGGGGTTGATCATTAATATTCTTTTTCTTTACTACAAAGTATAATTCTACTTCTCTCGAATACCAACCATCGCATTCAATATATGTATTGCATCCAAAAATTATGAATGAGATAATTGAAATATATATGAGTTTTTTCATATCGTAAAAACCAATTCCAAATCAAAAAAATAGCTTTTTTACTTACTAAACAAATTATGGCTTTTATATATGAATCGATTTTAGGTTGTTAAATTAATTTATCTGGTTTATTTTTGCAACATTATTGCATTTGCAAATCAACCTCTTGGATACCAAAAAGATATACTGTTTGATTTTTTGGGGATTTTTCAGCTTTTATTCACAAAGTCAAGATTGTAGCTTGTCAATAGAAGGCTTGGTAATAAATGGTGAAACAAACGAACCTTTGGAGGGCGTTTCTGTGGCTGTGGTAGAACTTAATGTGGGGACTATAACGGACAAAAACGGTAGATTTTCTATTGAAAATGTCTGTAAAGGCAAATATCGTGTAGTGTATTCATACATAGGCTACAAAAGTTTTTCTACAAACTATAATATTTCAAAAAACTATACTGATGTAGTTTTACTCCATACCGACACTTGCGCTTTACCCTCGATCACCATCAAAGGTTTAAAGAACGAGGAACTAAACACTTTTACAAAATCTACGCTTGCGAATAAAGATTTGGACAGAAGCCGAGGGCTTTCGCTCGGTGAATCTTTGACAAAATTGAGTGGAGTGAGTGTGTTACAAACAGGTCCTTCGATATTCAAACCCGTCATTCACGGATTGCACAGCAATAGAATAGTGATTTTAAATGCCGGACTCCGGCAAGAGGGCCAGCAATGGGGTTCGGAGCATGCCCCTGAAATAGACCCTTATGTGTCAGACAAACTGGTGGTGGTGAAAGGCGCTGCCGGAGTGCGCTATGGAGCCGATGCTATGGGTGGTGTGGTGATAGCAGAGCCACGGGCTTTGCGAACAAAACCGGGTGTGGGTGGTGAAATAAACCTTGCCGGATTTTCAAACAACAGGCAAGGCATATCATCGGCTTTGGTAGAGGGAAATTTTAAGAAAATTCCTGCTTTGAGTTGGCGAATACAAGGTACTTTGAAACAGGCCGGAAATTCAAGAACGCCCAACTATTACATGGCAAACACGGGTTTCAAAGAGCAAAATTTTTCATACTCTATAGGCTATAATACAAAAAAAGCAGGTTCTGAAATCTATTACAGCTATTTCGATACCCAATTGGGTATATTTTCGGGCTCTCATTTGGGCAACCAAGACGACCTTATGAGGGCAATAGCCGCTCCCGAGCCCAGGATAAAAGCAGGCTTCACATATGACATAAGAAGACCCTATCAACACGTAACCCACGAATTATTGCGCTCAAAAAGCTATTGGAACTTTGGCGATGGTTCAAAACTCAATTTGATATTGGGCGCTCAGTTCAACAACAGAAAAGAATACGATGCCCACAGACCCTACACCGACAATCCCGATGCGCTAAAACGCCCGCAATTGGATTTTTCGCTCAATACTTATAGCTCTGAATTGGTGTATGAGCATAAAAATTTCGGAAAAATGTCCGGAATGTGGGGTATCAATTACCAAAGGCAAGACAATGCTTGGGCAGGCAGACTATTAATTCCCAATTTCATCAGCCATAATTATGCTGCATTTGCCATAGAGCAATGGAAATGGCAAAAAACGGAGTTGGAAGCCGGCATCAGATACGATTATCGCAGTCTTAATGTGTATTTCAACGAAGGAGGTGTTATAAGCACTGTGCCATATACTTTTTCTAACATTTCAGGCACGATGGGGCTTAATCGCAATATTACTGAACAATTAAAGTGGAGAAATAATATAGGAACTACTTTCAGGCCACCCTCGGTAAACGAGCTTTATAGCCAAGGTCTTCATCACGGCACAGCTACTTGGGAGTATGGCGACAGCAATCTGAAACCCGAACAGGCTTATAAAGCACTCAGCACATTAGAATTTCAAAACAAAAAAATACTAATAGAAGCCACAGTCTATGTGCAATTAATAGACAATTTCATCTATTTGCGACCTACAAACGAGCTGATACAAACCCAAAGGGGTGCATTTCCGGTGTTCAGATTCGTGCAGGGCGATGCTTATTTCTATGGAGCAGACCTTAAATCCAGCTATTCTATAAACAAAAACTGGGAGATAAATGCCAAGCTAAGTGCTGTAAATGCTTGGAATTTGACGGAGAAAAGCTATCAAATTTTCATTCCGCCCTATAGAGCAGATGTTGCCATAGTTTATAAACCCGATTGGAAAGAGTGGATGAGCAAAAATGAGGTTTTTGTGCAACTGGATGGCATTTTTGTGGCCAGACAATTCAGAGCACCCAATGAAATAGACTATGCTCCTGCACCACCGGCCTACTTCTTGGCCAATGCTGAGATTGGTACGAATTTACCTGTGGCTAAACAAAAGATGTTCATCAGTTTGCGGGTAGCAAATATGTTTGACGAAGCTTACAGAGACTACATGAACCGCTTTAGATATTTTACCGATGAACCGGGTCGGAATATTATGCTAAGGATAAAAATACCGATAAATGAACACATCTGAGACTAAATACAAAACTACAATTAAATTTTAAACACAGTTTAAATATCCATCCCGATAAATGGGACTAACCCTTGGGTATAAAACAATCTAAATAGCTCCTTTTGAGGGTTTTGGGGCTTATAAAAATTATGAAAATTAAATACTTTACCTCTACAGTAGCAATGGGAGTGTTGCTGCTTAGCGCCTGTACTAAAGAAAACAAAGATGCTGCCAAGCCGGTCGATCCGGGCGCAGGCGATCAAGAAGTGGTTACCAAAGTCACGGTTCACCTCACCAACATAGCCGATACCACACAGCACGTGATGGCTTCGTGGAACGATCCAGATGGTGAAGTAGGCTCACAACTGCCTACGGTTCAGGAGCTTGTGCTAAAGCCGGGAGCTAATTACAGAGGAGAACTGGAACTTACCGATGCCACTAAAAATCCGGCTTTCGACATCACCGAAGAAATAGAAGAAGAAGCCGATGAACACCGTTTTCACTTCACCTTCACTGCTTCTACAGGTTCGGGTGCCAACATGGCCATTACCATTCTGGACCAAGATGCCGATGGGCAGCCATTGGGCTTAAATTTCAGAATAGAAACCAGCACTGTGACGGGCACAGGCAATTTTAACATCAATCTGCGCCACTTTGGCGAGGGCACAACTAAGTCGAACGACCCTACCGCGGGAGAAACTGACCTATTGATAGACTTCCCCGTGAAAATTCAGTAAAATTTAGACCCTCAGAGGCAGAAAATTATTTCTGTCTTTGAGGGTTTTGTTAAATTTCTTGGATTTAATGCAGTTTCTTCAGCGGTTTTCTCCCTACCCGTAAAAATTATTTTTTTGAGTGAAAATGGGTCATTTCCTAAACACAAAATAGACTGCCAGTATTATCAAACAAAATGCTATCACATAGTTCCAGTTAAATTCTTTGGTCTTGAACAAAAATAGGGCAGTAATAACAAATACCGTGAGAGAAATAACCTCCTGAATCACTTTTAGTTGGAAAAGATTGAAAGGACCGCCATTTTCTACAAAGCCTATTTTGTTGGCAGGAACTTGCAACACATATTCAAAAAAAGCCAACCCCCAACTGATGAGTATGGCACCAAAAATCCCTACCGTAGCCAGCCAAGGAATCTTTTTAAACTGCAAATGGCCATACCATGCCAAAGTCATAAAAAAATTTGAAACAATGAGTAGAATTATGGATAAAGAGCCTTTGAGCATAGGTAAAGTAACTTAAAACATCATTATTTTTTACTATTGTAAAGTTAAAGTTAATAAAATGGTGTAACAAACAAAGATATCCACAGAAATGGTGTTTATCCACACCAATTTAACTAATTGCGTATAAGTATCTAATAATGAGTTGATTATGCCTAAGACTAAAAAATGAAAAAATGTTGATAAATCCGGTTAAAATTTTTTTGTACAATAGAAACCATATTTTTGAGCCATATTATGTTTCACAATCAAGGAAAAATACAAATTCTTTATTTTCTCTTTTTGTGCCAATTTTTTAGTGAGCTTGCTTTTTTCATTTTTTGTTACGGATTCAAATACGCAATTTTGCATCAATAATGTTCAATTTTATGTCGAGAATACTCACAGGAATACAATCGAGTGGCAGGCCACATTTAGGCAATATATTGGGAGCGATCAAACCTGCTATCGAAATGTCGAAAGACCCGAAAAATGAATCACTTTTTTTTATAGCCGATCTTCATTCGCTCACCACAGTGCGCGATGCAGCCATTTTGCGAGAAAACACCAAAGCTGTGGCGGCAGCTTGGTTAGCTTTTGGGTTTGATACAGAAAAAAATCTCCTTTACAGGCAATCAGACATAGCGCAAGTGACAGAATTGGCTTGGTACATGGGCTGCATCACTCCTTTCCCTATGTTGGCAAACGCCCATTCCTTCAAAGATAAATCGGAGAAATTGGCCGATGTCAATGCCGGGCTCTTCACCTATCCAGTACTCATGGCTTGCGATATTATTTTGTACGATGCACACTATGTGCCCGTAGGCAAAGACCAAATCCAACATTTGGAAATGGCCAGAGACATTGCCATTAAATTTAACAATACCTATGGCGACACTTTTGTGGTGCCCGAAGCCAAGGTGGCAGAAAGCGTGATGACTATTCCCGGTACCGATGGACAAAAAATGAGTAAATCGTATGGCAACACCATCGATATTTTTCAAGAAGACAAGGCACTACGAAAAAATATCATGAGCATAGTGACAGATTCTACGCCTCTCGAAGAGCCCAAAAATCCAGACACTTGCAATGTGGTAAAAATATATTCTCTTTTGGCCACGGAAGCCGAATTGGCAACCATGAAGGAAAATTACAGAAAGGGCGGCTATGGCTATGGACATGCCAAACAAGAACTATATGAATGTGTGCTGCGCACTTTTGAAAAAGAGCGTGAGGCTTTTAATTTTTATATATCAAACGAAGCTGCATTGGAAGAAAAACTGAAATTAGGAGCTGAAAAGGCCCGAAAAATAGCCCTTCCAAAGCTAAGCGAAGTGAGGAAGAAGTTGGGATTAAATGCTTGATAATACTTTAAAAATAAACTTTTGAGAAACTCTGTGGTAAAGCTATTCCACAAAGGACACTAAGAGGCACAAAGTTTCACGAAGGGAAAAAGGATTGATTATAAACTCTTTGTGTAGCTCTGTGAACCTTTGAGAAACTCAGTGGAAAAGCTATTGCACAAAGGACACTAAGAATCACAAAGTTTCACGAAGGGGAAAAAGATTGATTATAAATTCTTTGTGTAGCTCTGTGAATCTTTTTTGAGAATATTTGTGGTAAAACTATTGCACAAAGGACACTAAGAAGCACAAAGTTTCACGAAGGGAAAAAGGATTGATTATAAGCTCTTTGTGTAGCTCTGTGAACCTTTGAGTAACTCTGTGGTAAAGCTATTCTACAAAGGACAAAAGTTTCACGAAGGGAAAAATGATTGATTATAAATTCTTTGTGTATCTCTGTGAATCTTTGAGAAACACAGTGGTATTGCTATTCCACAAAGGACACTAAGAAGCACAGAGTTTCACGAAGGAAAAAAGCTCTTTATGTAGCTCTGAGAAACTCTGTGGCATAACTTTTAATAACCTTATGATAGAAAATGAACTTTCAAAAACAATAATTGGCTGTGCGATAGAAGTTCATCGCCAGCTTGGTCTGGGCCTTTTGGAGTCGGCATACCAAGAGTGCTTATATTATGAGCTCAAATCAAATGGCTTAAGCGTTCAAAAAGAAAAACCCATGCCTATTGTTTATAAAGAAGTAAAACTTGACCACGGATATAGAATTGATATTTTAGTAGAAAACAAGGTTGTGATTGAAATAAAAACTGTAGAAGCATTAAATGATATTCATACAGCACAAATATTGACATATTTAAAATTAGGAAACTATAAACTAGGCCTGCTTTTAAATTTTCATACAGATGTATTGAAAAATGGCATAAAAAGAGTTGTAATTTAGCACTTGGAATGAATACACGATTATTTAAGGAAATTTGGGGAAAACGATTAATGCAGCTTTTGGTATGGTTCAGTATTACCATTGTGCTCACTATCGGCATATGTTTGTACCTAAAATCTAGACAACTTTTGTAATTGAAGCCACTTAGCGAGCTTCTTTTTTCAGAAAATTGGGCGCCCGGCAAAGGCGATTTTGGCCTATACCCATTCATCATGAGTACTTTGTGGGTCACTTTTACAGCTATGTTTATAGCTGTGCCGCCTTGTTTATTGTGTTCTATTTATCTCACAGAATATGCCGACTCAAGGGTTTCAAATTTTGTGAGGCCCATTATTGATGTCATAGCAGGTGTACCTTCGGTGATTTTTGGTGTTTGGGGGCTTATTTTAATTGTTCCATTTATTAGCGATTACATCGCTCCCATGTTGGGAGTTCACACTTCGGGTCATACAGTGCTGGCCGGAGGCATTGTGCTGGCCGTGTCCGTTTTCCCCGTTATTATTCAGCTCTTGGTTGAGCTATTTAAAGCTATTCCCACTGAGCTTCGCGAAGCTTCACTCTCTTTGGGCGCTACCAAATGGCAAACCATCAAATGGGTAATGCTTCGCAAGGCCGGGCCCGGAGTGGTTTCGGCAGTTGTCATTGCTTTTTGTAGGGTGTTTGGCGAAACCATGTCTGTGATATTGGTTACCGGAAATGTGGCCGTGGTGCCTGGTTCGTTGTTCGATCCCGCTTATCCTTTGCCATCGCTCATTGCCAACAATTACGGTGAAACCATGTCAATCCCCATTTACGATTCCGCACTCATGTTTGTGGCATTGATTCTTTTTGTCATTGTTTTCGTTTTCAACTTAGTGGCTCGCTATATATTGCGCTTGGTAGAGATAAGCAGCATTTAAATAAATCTATAAAACTCAAATCGTATGAGTTTTAATCATTAGCACAAACAAAACAAATAGAGGGCTTTAGAAGTATATGTACTCAATTACTTTTAAACACTCATAATTATGATACGCAAAGCCCTATTTTTAAAACTTATTTTTGCATATTTATTTACATCACTTTATGCCTTTTCTCAATCCACAGATGCTGACAAAATATTGGGATTGTGGGAAGTAGGCAGCAAAAAAGCCAGAATAAAAATCTATAAACAAGATGAAAGGTATTTCGGTAAAATAGTGTGGCTAAAAGAACCCAAATACGAAGATGGCACACCGAAAGTAGACAAAAATAATCCTGATGAAGCCCTACGAAAAGTCCCTTTATTGGGCTATGTAAATCTCAAAGGCTTCAAATATATCGGTGACAACAAATGGGAAGAGGGCACTATATACGACCCTGAAAACGGAAGCACCTATAGCTGTGCCATGAACCTGACAGATGAAAATACCCTCGATGTGCGTGGATTCATCGGTGTTCAGCTTTTTGGCAGAACCGACACTTGGAAGCGATTGGTCATAAAAAAATAGTTTTATTTAACTCCTTTGGCTTAATAATCATCAAAACATTTTTTGAATATGAAAACATTTTTTACCCTTTTTGTCTATTTATCGGTCAATATGCTTTGGGCACAAACAGACTCTACCAAAACAGTGCCTGTTGAAGAAGAGGAAGATTATAGTCAATATGCCGATGCGGAAGCCCCCGAGGGCAGCAAGAGTTATTGTACCTCAAAAGTGTTGGGTTTAAGTCCACAAAAACTTATTTCCGTTGGCTATGATGTGCAAGGGCCTTACTCGCTCAATTCAGGTGCTTATGCGGCATATTTACAAGAGAAATCGCAAATCGACTACAGCCACGGCACACGATTGTTGGCAAACTTTCCGGTGATTTCAAACACTCGTTGGTTGGTGAACCTAGGAGCAAACTACATGGAAAGTGCCTATGCCATGGGCGGAAGTGTGTCACATCCCTTGGCCTCTACCCTCAAAAACAATGGACTCAGAACAATGGGAGTTAATGTGACATTGTTTAAACCCTTGAATAGTAAATATTTTGTCCTGAGCCAATTATCCACCGATTGGAATGGAGACATACCGTATTTCAATCTGCCTGCCATGAACCAATTGAAGGTATCTGCCGTGGCTGCATTTGGTTTCAAAAAACACGACCGCTCTATTTTTGCTTTGGGTATTTCCAGAACATATCGGGGTGGTGGCTTGCTTTATATCCCTGTGTTGATGTTCAACTACACCTATCCAAATAGAAAGTGGGGATATGAGATACTGTTGCCCGCAAAAGCACTGGTGAGATACACCGTGAACTCTAGAAACATGATTTTTGCAGGTTTTGAGCTTGAAGGCGCTGCTTACAGGCTCAATAATATGATGAAAGACTACCCTAGCCAATACAATGCTTTGGAACTGAAGCGTTCAGAAATCCGTACCCGTCTTTCTTATGAGTTTTCGTTATATAAATTCATTTGGGTTTCAATAAACACAGGCTACAGGCTCAACTACCGTTTTGCAGTTGACAATGGCGATAAATACAGAAGCTTTTTTGATGATACACCCTACATTATAGAAAACGAATTGGCCAATGCCTTTTATGCCAATGTTTCTATCAATTTGGTAGCACCTTAGAACATTTGGTTTTTTTAGAATTAAAAGAAACTTTTATACCTTTCAAATGCAAGACAAAATAGCAATCACCCAAAGATGGCTAGCCTGCTTAATAGTTATGTTACCATTAATTGCCTGTTATTGTTTGTTTTTATGTATTTGCTTGCATATATTTGTACTAAATATAATTCTCCATACTATGGAATCAGAAGGTTAAATATTTCCTATCGTTTATATCTATGCCAACGTATTTTCGTTGGCTTTTTTGTTTAAAATGAATTTTATAAAAGCGCATTTAGTCAGTTCTATATTTCTTCTTTCAGCTATCGCTTCATTGATTTCTATATTTTTTCCGCTTTTTCAAAATACTATAGTATCACACATCGCATTATGCTGTTTAGTGCTATCATTGTTGTTTTTACTATATAAAATCGTAAAAGCAATAGAAAGATTTACTGAAATGAGCTACCCAAACGAATATGCAACTCATTCATCTTTTATAAAATACTCTACAAAAGACGGCATTCATATTAATTATGAAGTTTATAAGTCTGTGCAGTGTAAAAGACTTTACAAAACTTCTTATGAATACGATTTTAAGTGGTCAGGAAAGCATCAAGCTCAGCTTAGCTCTAAGCTCCAACGTTATAATAAAACTGTAAAGAATGAGACAGGAATGGATAAAGCAATTTTAGAATATACAGAACCGTTATATTATAACCAAACTGCCATTATCCATCTTTTAGCAGAGCTCAAAGACCCGGAACTAGTGTCAAAACCATATGTTTGTGTAAAAATTGACTATAAAATCCATATTCAGCACTTTCGAATAGAACTTTTTCATAAGCAAAAAATAAAAGCTAGAGTAGAGAGAAGAAAAATTAATGAACCGTTCGCAAATGAATTTGAATTGATTGATTCCTTACATCTGAATGAAAATTATATTGAATATCATTTAATCAACCCGGAGATAGGTTATTTTTACAGAATTATTTGGGAATAGAGTATTTAGTAACAAAATAATGAGCACTCAAAAATACGAAATAGTCATTGGGCTGGAAGTACATGCCCAGCTTTCTACACAGTCAAAAATATTCAATGCCGACAGCACGGAGTTTGGAAATTTGCCCAATACCAATGTGTGTGTTCATACTTTGGCGCATCCCGGCACGCTTCCAAGACTGAACAAAAAAGTGGTGGAATATGCCATGAAAATGGGTTTGGCTACCAACTGTGAGATTTCGCGCTTCCAATATTTCGATCGCAAACAATATTTTTACCCCGACCTTCCCAAAGGCTACCAAACCACACAAGACAAAACGCCCATTTGTCGCAAAGGCTATGTGGAAATAAAATTGAAAGATACAGAGCCTAAGCGAATAGGCCTCACCAAAATACACATGGAGGAAGATGCCGGAAAATCCATGCACTTGGATGGCGGCACAGAATCGTTGGTGGATTTGAACCGTGCAGGCACGCCTTTGATAGAAATAGTGACCGAACCCGACATCCGCAATGCCGATGAAGCCTACGCTTTTTTGACAGAGATAAGAAAGCTGGTGCGCTACCTCGAAATTTGCGATGGAAACATGGAAGAAGGCTCTATGCGCTGCGATGTGAACATTTCGCTGCGCCCTTTCGGTCAAAAAGAATACGGAAAGAAAGTAGAAGTAAAAAACCTGAACTCATTCAGCAACGTGAGAAAGGCCATTGAGCTGGAATACGAACGCCAATCGGCCATGCTCGAGAAAGGAGTAGAAATTATATCGGAAACGCGCACTTTCAACACCATAGATATGCAGACCTATAGCCTGCGTACGAAAGAAGATTTGAACGACTATCGCTATTTTCCCGAGCCTGATTTGCAACCGCTCACCATCTCTGAACAGTGGCTAGCCGATGTGCAAAAGTCAATGCCTGCACTGCCACACGAGCTGCACAAGAAATTTACTGAGAAATACGGTTTGCCTGAGTACGATGCCTCTGTACTCACCGATGCCAAAGAAATAGCCTTGTTTTTTGACGATTTGTGCCAAAAAACAAAGTTTTACAAAACGGCTTCCAACTGGATGATGGGGCCTGTGAAATCGTACTTAAATGAGCTATCGCTTCACATCGCGGATTATCCTGTTTCTACGGAAAAACTGGCAGGAATGATAGAGTTGGTCGAGTCAAACAAAGTGAGCAACTCCATAGCCACGCAGCGCATTTACCCCGAAATGCTGAAACAGCCGCAAAAGACGGCATTGCAATTGGCAGAGGAAATGAATTTGTTGCAAGACAGTTCAGACGATTTCATCAAACCAATGGTAGAGGAGGTGCTGAGCCGCTTTCCCGAGAAAGTACAAGAATATAAAGCGGGAAAAAAAGGACTTTTGGGAATGTTTGTTGGCGAGGTGATGAAAGCGGCCAAGGGCAAGGCCGACCCGAAGAAAACCAACGAAATAGTGGCTAAAATGCTGGAATAAGAGCTCAAAACCCCGAAGTAAATTAGAGCTACCACTTTTTAAAAAGTGGTAGCTCTAATTTTTGGATGTTAGAAATATCCACTGCTTCGGAGAAGAAAGGCTACCATCGCTGAAAGCGATGGTAGCCGTTTGTAGTTTAGCCGTTAGAAGTTCCAATTTTCAAAAAGTGGAATCTCTTGTTTTAAACCTATTTTTTATTAAAAATTATTACTAGATTATGTAAGATATTTTACAAAATATGTTGATATGCCTTTGTGTAACACATCTTTACTCAGTTGATTTTTTGGGAATAGGCTCACAAACTTTTTTTCGTTTTTAGTAAAATTTTTTCACATAAAATCCATTTATATACTTCGTATTTTTTTTACTTAAAGTATTCTTCAGAGATGTTATAGTGTTTTTACACTTATTTATTTAGTATAGTTTATCGACTAATTTTCTATTTATAAGTTTTGTTTTTTGTGTACAAGTAACCTCTGGCGCAGCCTATTCTCAAGAAAATGCAAATAAATATGCTCAAAAAAATATTTTATATTTTTTGTAGCGTTTGGGGCAAAAAACTTGTCTAAGGGATAGAATTGGGTTTTACACCCATCTTAATTTATATAATAACTATAAACCTTAAATTTTACAAAAATGAAAAAGAAAATTTTATCGGCATTTACTGCATTTTTTTTGTCATTAGGATTGCAAGCACAATGGACAGAAGGGTATACATACACAAAAACTACTTTTTTATTGTACAGTAGTGGTAGCCCATATGCTTTTACACATAGTAATACTTTGACAAATGAAAATTCTTCTTGGAATCAGCCAAACCAAAGTAACCCATTACCTCAATCTTATTTTATAGACTTATATAATTCTTGTGTTGCAAATGGTGGTGTTGTGACCAATAATACATATTATCAATTTAACGATACAAGATGTGTAGAGACACTAAACTATACAGGCGTTATTACTTATCAGGGGAAAGTTGGAATAGGTACTGTGTTGCCTACAGAAAAATTAGATATTATTGGTAAAATCAAAATTACTGATGGTACTCAAGGAGTTGGCAAAGTATTAACTTCTGATGCAAATGGTTTAGCTACCTGGACAAATATTAATCAGTCGCAATGGGCTACTAGTGGCTCAAATATATCATACACAACGGGCAATGTGGGAATAGGTACTACATCAATACCTTCTCAAACAAAATTGATAGTAAAGGAATCTGGCAGTTCTTCTACATCTTGGAGAGGTAGAATAGTAGCGGGAGGAGACAATGTTGCTTTTGTTGCCGGAGAATACCAAAATAAAGTTTTGATAGGAGGTCATAATGCAGCTTTAAATCAATGGGCTGATGTTGTGATGCAAACTGGTGGTGGAAATGTAGGAATAGGAACATCATCACCCAGTGCAAAACTTCATGTTAATGGAGCAGGAGGTGGAAATATTGATTTAGTTGTAAACGGTAGAATCCAATCTAACAACAACGATGGTGGGCTTTGGGTGGCTTCTGATAGATTTATAGGTGGGCATGGAACAAACAAAGTAGGCTTTTTCAATGGAGGAGATTGGAGGATGTCTGTGTTGCCAAACGGAAATGTAGGTATTGGAACATTGTCACCAACTACAAAGCTACATGTTGAGGGTAATATTGGCACACATGATATTGAGTTATTTGGTTCTAATTCATGGATATTTCATTCACCAGACGATGGAAGAACTGATTTGTATATTGCACCCAAGATAAATGGCACTTGGGCTTGGAATAACCAAGTGGTATTTAAAAATGACGGAACTATTCAATCAAAAAATTTGGATGTACAAGGGACTGCCAAAGTGACAGGAACATTGGCTGCTATCAAAGTAAAAGTAAATGCCACCGCTACTCCCGATTTTGTGTTTGAGAAGGATTATAAAATTATGTCTCTTGAAGAACTGGAAAGCTATGTAAGAACACATAAACACCTTCCAAATGTGCCTAGTGCTAAAGATGCACAAGAAAATGGTATGGATGTAACAGAGTTTACCAATGGTATTCTACAACGCCTAGAGGAGCTTACTCTCCACGTGATAGAGCAACAAAAAGAAATTGAAAGACTTAAAAACAACAAGTAGTAGGTATGAAAAAGATATATTTTACATTTATACTAATTTCCTTAACTCTTGGGGTTGTTTTAGGACAGATATCAGGTAGTAATAAAGCTTGTAAAAATGAAACCAAAGTATACAGTATTTCAACTAATTATACTGGCCTAATTAGTTGGGATGTAGGAGACGGCAATATAATACAAGAAAGTAATAAGAGCACTCATAGTGCATCTGGAGCTACGACAATTAATGTTAAGTGGAACAATACTGGTACGCAAAATATTAAAGCTACTACTAATATAGATTTTAATGGTGAGGTGTATGTTTTTGGTGCTACTCTGTCACTTTCTCCATCTTCCTCAACTATATCTTCAGGAAGTAGTATCACTATAACAGCTAGTGTAGATTTAGATGCATACTCTTGGTCAAGCAGCCCTTCTACAAGTATTGCTTGTACTAGTAATAGTTGTACATTTAATCCAACTGCAAATATTGTTTATACTCTAAAAGGTAAAATAAAAAATTCGGTTAATGGTTCTGAGTATACTTGTTTGGCGGAATCTAGTGCAACATCTACAATAACTGTACAAACCACACCGCCAATTTCAGGCAATGAAATTTGTTGTGACCAGTCGGTTTGTAACTCTGTTGCCCCCATTACTCAAAAATCAGGTGTAACATTAAGTGGAGGTGATACTACAAACTATACCTACCAATGGGAAAGTAGTACAAATAATACAAATTTTACTGCTATTTCAGGTGCAACCAGTGCTTCTTACACACCTACGCTGCCAACGGTTATAACCTATTACAGACGAAAGGTTACCGGGTCGGGTGGTGTAAATTCTATCAGTACAAGTGTTTCCATTACTCCACTTCCTACTAACTTGAATATTTCTTCTACTACATATACATCTTCTCAATCTATACGAGCTAGAAATATAGTTGTGGAAGGTACTATAGGCACTGCTACAAATACATCCGTATTAATAAATGCTGTAGATGGTATAGAAATAACGGGTACTTCTGAAATAAACACTGACTTTGTATTTCAAACAGAGCCTTGTGCATCCGGTGCTAGGATTGCTTATGAAGATGCGGTAGAGCTAGAGAGCAGCAAAATAGCTAGTTTTGGTAATTTTTCCATCTTCCCCAACCCCAACTCAGGCTCGTTTACCATCTCGTTCCCCGATGCTTCGGCTAGCTATGAGGTGAAGGTGAGCGATGTGTTGGGAAACTTGGTGTTTAGCGATGTGGCTACCGAGCTTGCCAGCAAGGAGTTTACGCTTCCCAATGTTAGCAATGGGCTCTACATAGTAGATGTAAAAGGTGGAGGCACTAGCTACAAACAAAAAGTACAGGTGCTCAAATAAGTGATAAATGACAACTGACATTTAATCTCATCTATTATCTTTCCCAAGACCAGACGGCTACCATCGCTTGAAGCGATGGTAGCCGTTTTTTAGAAGTAAGCAAAACCCATCCAAGTTTCAAAAACTTGGATGGGTTTTGCGTTTATGGGTAGATTTGTGGATGAAAACCTGTCACTTATCACCTATCACTTGTCACCTGTCATTTATCCCCCGTCACTTAACAAATATATCGCAAACTATTTCTAATTTCGCTTTTGTATTCTAATGTGTTGAGAATTGTTTTATCGGTTTAATGTAAGTTTGTAAATTCGTTCTTTAACCTCTAGCCAATACGTCTCCCCCCAAATAAATAAAAACCCTTAAAATGCCCTCCAAAAAGATTCATCATTCTATCTACGAACAGTTTTGGTTCAAAGACGTACCTAGTTTTTTCACTACCAAAACCCTTCGAGTTCTTTCTATTAGTTGTATTGTTGTCGGTATTTACACTTGGGCGGTGATTTATTTCGAATTTCAAATACTTCACATCGATTTTAAGCCTAGCAGTACTCTTTTTTCATTTTTGGGTTTGGTGCTCGGGCTTTTGTTGGTGTTCAGAACCAACACCGCTTACGACCGCTGGTGGGAAGGCCGCAGATTGTTGGGAAGTCTACTCAACGATTCGCGGAGTTTGGCATTAAAGCTCGATGCCTATTTGCCCGAAACTGCAATAGAAGACCGCAACTATTTGGCCGAACAAATTTCAAATTTCGGTTTTGCGCTCAAAGAGCATTTGCGCTTCGGTGTCAAGTTTGAAGAACTTCAACTCGATGCAGAGACCGAATTGGCCCTTAAAAAAAGCATTCATGTACCCAATGCCATTTCAGGGCTTATTTACAAGCGCATCAATAAACTATACAAATCGGGGATTATCAGCGAAGAACAGTTTATTGTAATCGATAAGCAGATAGTGGCACTCACAGATATTTTGGGGTCTTGCGAGCGCATCAAGAGTTCGCCTATTCCGGCTGCTTATGCTACTCATTTAAAAATGTTTATGTTTTTTTATGTGTGTATTTTGCCTTTTGGTATCATGCACGACATGCGCTTTTGGTCTGTACCCATCATGGTAATGGTTTTTTATGCTTTTGTGGGCTTAGAAATCATAGGAGAGGAGATAGAAGACCCTTTTGGTCACGATCCAAACGACCTTCCTACCGATGCCATCAGTGTGAAAATCAAAAACAACGTTGACGAAATTTTATTAAAACCATAACACTTTTTATCTAATATTCTTTTTTATCATTATTTGAAATGAGTTTTGCTTTTCATCACGACAAACCCCGGTATTTCAACGACCAATACGAGAATGCAAAGCAGTTTGTAGTCCCATTCATTGAAAAATCGTTGGCCATACGCCCCGGAATGAAGGTGATGGAAATAGGCTGTGCTGAGGGTGGCGTACTCAAAGCTTTTACTGATAAACAATGCCTGTGCGTAGGTGTAGAACTTAGCCCAAGCAAGGTGGAAAACGCCCACAAATTTATGAAAGCTGAGGTAGAAAGCGGTCTCATCACTTTTGTCAATAAAAACATATATGACATAGACTTTCAAGCCGATTACAAACACTATTTTGACCTCATCGTGCTGAAAGACACCATAGAACACATTCCCGAACAAGAAAAAATCATTTCGTACTTAAAACTCCTTTTGAAGCCGCAAGGGCATATTTTTTTCGGATTTCCGCCTTGGCAAATGCCTTGGGGCGGCCATCAGCAGATTTGTAAATCAAAGTTTTTGATGTTTTTACCTTATTTTCATCTTTTGCCCATGCCGTTGTACAAAGCAGTGCTGAAAATATTTGGAGAAACACCCACAAAGCTTGTTGAGTTACAAGAGATTAAAGAAACAGGTATTTCTACACTTCGTTTTGAACGAATAATAAAAGATTGTGCATACGACACAGTAGACAGAGAATTATATTTGGTAAACCCCATTTACAAATTCAAATTTGGTTGGAAACCCAGAAAGCAAACGAAGCTCATTTCCTCTATTCCTGTTTTAAGAGATTTTTTGAGCACCACAGCCTATTATTTGATAAAAGTGTAAATACGGGCAACATATTTGCAGGAAAAGCGGTTTACTTTTTTATGCGAATATATATCTCTACTTCTGTAGCATGCCCTATCGAAAAAGTGTGGCAAGGTTTTGACGAAAATCTATTTAAAGCCTTATCTCCGCCTTTTCCTAGAGTGCTCGTAGAGCGTTTCGATGGCTGCATCACGGGTCATGAAGTGCATTTGAAGTTGCTTTTTCCTTTTTTTCCTCAACAATGGAATGCTCTTATTGTACAGCATCAAGTTTCAGATAAAGAGATTTTTTTCGTTGATACGGGTACAAAACTGCCTTTCTTCTTGAAAAATTGGCACCATAAGCACAGCATTGTCAAAATAGACAACGCCAACAGTGCGATTGTAGACGACATCGATTTTAGTTCCGGACGATGGATTACCGATGTTGTATTGTTCCCTTTTTTGTGGGTGCAATTTGTTTTCAGAAAGCCTATTTATCAAAAATATTTCAAAAAAATAGGCGCAGCTTAACACCTACTAGGCCTCTACACAGCTCACCTTTTTTATCAGCCTGAAGATATTCACGTCATTTTGGTGAAAATATTCGGTCTTGTCCATCACTCGCCTCACCAGCAGTAGTCCCATGCTACCTTTGTCTTTATTTTTGATAAGAGCGTCTATTTTAGGTTCTTTGTATGAGTCGTAGTCAAAGTGCTTGCCTTTGTCTTTGATTTCTACAGTCACCTCATTGTTGTTCAATTTCAAAAAAATGTCGATGAGAGAATTTGGATTTTGTTGATTGCTGTGAATGATGGAGTTGCTGCACACCTCGTCTACCGCCAGCACGATCATGGCAGTTTCATAATCGTCAACATGATTGTCCAAAAGCTGATTTTCAACAAAATCACGAATGGGCTTCAGATTATTAAGTGAGCAAAAAGTAGAGAAATGCTTGGTAACAGTACTATTAAGCATTGGGTATTTTATCAATGATATTGAGAAGCTTCGTAAGTCCCAATATGTTTAAAGTATTTAGTATTTTTTCTTGTACATGTAGTAGTGCAAAATATACCTTATTGGTCTCAAAATCGGATAAGTACGAAATAAATACCCCCAAACCTGAAGAAGACACATAGTTTAATTTGCCACAGTCTATTACGAGTTTACTTACTTTTTGTTCTAATGCTTTTTTGATGGCCACGTCTAGTTGTAAGGCTGAGCTGGCATCCAGGTCGCCTTCCACACTTATGACATAATACCCATTTACTTGCGCTGTCGATAAATTCATGGGGATTGGTAGTGTTTATGTGTAACTTGCTTTCTAATAAATTTCAAATAAAACACTTAAATAAGATATATAAAAGCTACTTCTTGTTTTTTGAATCGATAATGATGGTAACAGGACCGTCATTTAGCAACTCAACCTTCATATCCGCTCCAAAAGTTCCGGTAAAAACTTCTTTTCCTAGCGCTATTGAAATGGCAGAAATCATTTCCTCATACAAAGGAATGGCTATTTCGGGGCGTGCGGCCTCGATAAACGAGGGTCTATTGCCTTTTTTGGTTTGTGCATGGAGAGTAAACTGGCTCACCAGCAGTATATCTCCCCCAATTTCTTTTACAGACAAGTTCATTTTTCCTTCTATATCAGAAAATATGCGCATATCACATATTTTTTTCGAGAGCCACTCCACATCTTCACTGTTGTCATCGTGGGCCACGCCCAAGAGAACCAATAAGCCTTGGGAAATACTTGACTTCACAAGTCCATCGATGGCTACCGAAGCTTTGGAAACACGCTGAATTACGGCTATCATGCTAATATTTTTTAAAAATTGGAATCAAAAATAATTGTCTTGTCATTAAAAAAGGGTACATAAAAAAACGAGCTGTTGTTGTAACCCACATGCTTGACTTACAAGGGTTTAAAAAAACCAATTCCATGCACCCTATTTGCAAATACGGATGATAAGAGAGCGTTACAACGAGTAGGGGTCGATTATATCTAGTCCTTGAATATTTTTAAAATCTGAGGTGTTATGTGTAATAAGTGTAAGGTCATAAACCAAAGCAGTAGCGGCAATAATGGCGTCTGGTAGTTTGACTTTGTATTGTTGCCTTATCGCAATGGTTTTGATGATAATATCAGTATTTATGGTGTTATACACAGTTGCAATTTCTATAAAGCCCTCAAGTGTAATTTTTTCTTTTTGAGTTATTTTGCTACTTGCAAATAACTCTATTCGGGTAATGACCGAAATGGCAGGCTCAATGCTAGAGAGTAAAGTATTAGCATTGGTAGGTAGCTTATAATTGCAAAAATCAATAACAGCATTGGTGTCGAGTAAATACATGAAAAGTTATAACTGTTTATTTAGTCGTTCTTCCCAGCCATTACGTCCTTCTTCCAGTTGCTTATGTAGGTCGGCAGCAGTAGCATCACTTAAAGTTCCTAAAAAATCAGCCATTGTTTTTCTAGGAATGGTAGTTTTTTCTTCTGCCACTTCGTCAAGAGCATATACCAAGATTTCAATTTTCTTGCCTATGTAGCTATTAGGTAACGCTATATTATAATTATTGCTTTGTGGTATTGCAATGGTCTTTATCATAATATTGAAGTTTATATATAAGCCAATTTGTGTTGAGTCTGATTCGTTTAAACTTGCTTTAAGGACAAGACGCATATTGTGTAATCCATTTCATTCATAGCACCCATTCATGTTTTCTTACAAAAATAAGTTATAAATAAGTGCAAAGCAACAACCAAAAGCTTTGTTGCTATTTCAGCTTTTGGTATTCTTCAGCAATATGCAACTATGTCCTGTCACTCCCCTTTCAGTGCTTTAGAACTCTAGAAACGTGCTGAATTACGGCTAGCCTACTAATATTTTTTTAAAATTGGAATCAAATGCTATTCTTTGGGGTTTAATTCACTTGTGAACCAAGCCGAAACGCACTATTTTTCTGTATGAAAATCCTTCTTTCTTATTTAAAAAACTATAAATCGCTCATCATCTGGGCATTGCTACTTGCTACTATCAACCAAATATTTTCACTTCTCGACCCTTATATTTTTGGTAAAATTATAGACAGATTTGGGAATAACCCTCAAAACTATTCTGAGCCAGAGTTTATCAAAGGGGTGCTGATGCTCATTTTGGCAGCCATGGGAGTGGCTATGGTGAGTCGCATTGCAAAGGCTTTTCAAGACTATGTCACCAACCTCATCGTGCAAAAATTTGGTGCGGCAGTCTATAGCGATGGTTTAAAACATTCGCTAAGGCTTCCTTACCAAGAGTTTGAAGACCAGCGCAGTGGTGAAACCCTCAATGTACTTCAAAAAGTGCGCAGCGATTCCGAGAAATTCATCACGGCCTTCATCAATGTGTTCTTTTTTGCCATAGTGGGTATCGTTTTCGTGATGATTTATGCTATTTATACCTATTGGCCTTTGGTTTTTATTTATTTCGTGGCCTCCTTTATTTTGGGCTATATCACCAACTATTTGAGTAAAAAGATAAAATCTATTCAAAAAAATATTGTGAAAGAAACCAATATTTTGGCAGGAGCTACTACAGAGAGCCTTCGAAATATCGAACTGATAAAAAGCTTGGGCCTCACCCACCAAGAGGTGCGCAGGCTCAACACCAGCACCATAAAAATATTGCAGCTGGAACTCAAAAAAGTGCGTAGCATCCGTAGCATCAGCTTTGTGCAGGGCACTATGGTGAATACGCTCCGCCAAAGCATACTTTTTATATTATTATACCTAATATTTAAAGAACATTTATCGGTAGGCCAGCTTATGACCTTACAGTTCTATTCTTTCTTTATTTTCAATCCGCTGCAAGAGATGGGCAATGTCATCATGGCTTACAGAGAGGCCGAAGCTTCGCTCAATAATTTTGAAAGGATAATGAATATGCCTGTAGAAACTACGCCTAAAAATCCGGTTAAAATTGATTCAATTGAGCAATTGGCGTTTGAAAATGTGAGCTTCAAACACAAGTCGGCCAACAACCAAGCCCTTGAAAACATTTCATTTAAAGTGCGGAAAGGAGAAACTGTGGCTTTTGTAGGCCCATCGGGTTCGGGCAAAACTACATTGGTCAAGCTTTTGGTAGGGCTTTATCGAAGCCAAGAAGGAAATATTACCTTTAATAATATCAATTGCAACGAAATAGATTTTGATGAACTGCGCCACCAAATAGGCTTTGTAACCCAAGACACCCAGCTTTTTTCGGGTACTATCAAAGAAAACATGCTGTTTGTGTACCCTAAAGCAACCGATGAAGAGATATTGAATGCTTTGAATCAAGCTTCTTGCCAAAGTTTATTGGCTCGTTCTGAAAATGGCATAAATACTGTGATAGGAGAAGGCGGTATAAAAATATCCGGTGGAGAAAAGCAACGACTTTCTATTGCCCGTGCATTGCTGAGAAATCCTAAATTAATAGTATTTGATGAGGCTACTTCAGCACTAGATTCCATTACGGAAGAAGAAATCACCCAAACCATCCGTCAGGTGACATCGGGCAAAGAGCACATCACAGTGATGATAGCCCACAGGCTTTCTACCATCATGCATGCAGATAAAATATACGTGCTTGAAAAAGGCAAGGTGATAGAAACAGGCAGCCACGATGCGCTTTTGGCAGAAAAAGGACTTTACTACGCCATGTGGAGGCAGCAAATAGGGGAGAGGTAGTCTTTTGTTTGTTAAATATTTATCAACATCACGATTTTTTAGCAAGTTATTTTGCAAATAGAATTAGTTTGTCTAAATTCGCCCCTCCATTTTCGGACCATAGTATTTATACTAAATTAATATAGATGCCAACCATACAACAATTAGTGAGAAACGGCAGAAAAAAGCTGATTTACAAGTCTAAATCGCCTGCTCTTTCATCATCGCCAGAAAAAAGAGGGGTATGTACCAGGGTATATACCACCACTCCAAAGAAACCAAACTCGGCTATGCGTAAAGTAGCGAGGGTGCGTTTGACAAACCAAAAAGAGGTGAACGCCTACATTCCGGGCGAAGGTCACAACTTGCAAGAACACTCTATCGTGTTGATTCGCGGTGGAAGGGTTAAAGATCTTCCGGGTGTGCGTTACCACATCATTCGTGGTGCACTTGACACTGCGGGTGTAAACAATCGTAAACAAAGCCGTTCAAAATATGGTGCCAAAACGCCTAAAGCAGGTGCTCCTGCCGCAGGAAAAGGTGCTCCGGCTAAGAAAAAGTAAACTCTTAACAATCAATTAATAAATAATATCTTATTTTAAATGAGAAAGTCGAAACCGGAAAAAAGATATGTATTACCAGACCCCAAGTACGGACAAGTGCTTGTTACAAAATTTGTAAACAGCTTAATGTGGGATGGTAAGAAGAGCATTGCATACAACATTTTCTACGATGCAATCGATCTTGTAGCCAAGAAGACGAACGAAGATGGCTTGGAAGTGTGGAAAAAAGCACTTAGCAACATCACCCCGTCTGTAGAGGTAAAATCAAGAAGAGTAGGGGGTGCTAACTTCCAAGTACCAACAGAGGTAAGGCCTGATAGGAAACAATCGTTGGGTATCAAGTGGATGATATTGTATGCTCGCAAAAGAGGTGAAAAGTCTATGACTGAGAAGTTGGCAGGCGAGATAGTAGCAGCTTCAAAAGGCGAAGGTGCTGCAGTGAAGAAGAAAGAAGATACACACAGAATGGCCGAAGCAAACAAAGCATTTTCTCATTTCAAATTTTAATCAATGGCTAACCTCAAGTATTTACGTAATATCGGTATCATGGCCCACATCGATGCCGGTAAAACCACAACATCAGAACGTATCCTTTATTATTCAGGAAAAGTTCATAAAATCGGAGAAGTACACGAAGGTGCTGCTACCATGGACTGGATGGTGCAGGAGCAAGAGCGTGGTATCACTATCACCTCCGCTGCTACCCACTTTCAGTGGAACTATCCCACCGAACAAGGTGAGCCAATTCCGGGCAAAACTGAAACATACGAGTTTAACCTTATAGATACTCCCGGCCACGTTGACTTCACTGTAGAGGTAGAGCGTTCGCTGCGCGTGCTTGATGGTGCTGTGGCCCTCTTTTCTGCCGTAGATGGTGTAGAACCTCAATCGGAGACTGTATGGCGCCAAGCTACCAAGTATGGTGTGCCTCGTCTTTGCTTCGTAAACAAAATGGACCGCCAAGGTTCTGATTTTTTCGAAGTAGTAAAACAAATCAAAGAAAAATTGGGCGCAAAACCCGTTCCGCTTCAAATTCCTATCGGAAACGAAGATAAATTTAAAGGAGTAGTAGACCTTTTGACTATGAAAGGCTATCTCTGGAACGAGGCCGACCAAGGTAAAACATATCAAGTGGTCGAAATTCCGGCCGATTTGAAAGCTGAAGCCGAAGAATGGAGACAATTTTTAGTAGAGTCTATCGCTGAATACGATGATGCTCTTCTTGAGAAGTTTTTTGAAGATCCAAATTCTATCACTCGTGAAGAATTGATGGTAGCCATTCGTAAAGCTACTATCGACATGACGATATCGCCCGTAATGTGTGGTTCGGCATTCAAAAACAAAGGTGTGCAAATGATGTTGGATGCTGTAATAGCATACCTTCCATCTCCACTCGATCTTCCTGCCGTGACGGGTACAAACCCTGACACCGGAGCAGAAGAAGTGAGAGAAGCCAAGCCTGATGCTCCTTTTGCTGCTCTTGCATTCAAAATTGCTACCGACCCTTATGTGGGTCGCTTGGCTTTCATACGTGTGTATTCAGGTCAATTGGAAGGTGGTTCGTATGTACACAACATGCGTACCGATAAAAAAGAGCGTATCTCACGTTTGCTTCAAATGCACGCAAACAAACAAAACCCTATCGAAAAAGTAGAGGCAGGAGATATAGCTGCTGCTGTTGGTTTTAAAGACATCAAAACAGGTGATACTTTGGTTGACGAAAAACACCAAATCGTTCTTGAGTCTATGTCTTTCCCCGACCCTGTTATTGGGTTGGCCATCGAGCCTAAGAAAACGGCCGATATGGACAAGTTGAGTAATGCCATTGTAAAACTTTTGGAAGAAGACCCTACATTGAAAGTAGAAACCAATCAAGAAACTGGTCAAACCATCTTGAGAGGTATGGGCGAGCTTCACTTGGAGATTATCATCGACAGGATGAGACGCGAATTCAATGTGGAAATCAACCAAGGTGCTCCACAAGTGTCATACAAAGAGCGTTTCACTAAGAAATTTGAGCACAGAGAAGTTTATAAAAAGCAAACAGGTGGTCGTGGTAAATTTGCCGACATCGTGTTTGAAATGAGCCCTCGTGACGATGATAAAAAAGAAGGTTTACAATTTGTAAACGAGGTAGTGGGTGGTGCTATTCCTCGTGAATTTATCCCTGCTGTTCAAAAAGGTTTTGAAGAGTGTTTAAGAAACGGTTCTTTGGCAGGTTATCCTGTTGAAGGTTTCAAAATCCGTTTGTTCCACGGTTCTTACCACGATGTGGATTCAGATTCATTGTCGTTTGAATTGGCTGCTAAAGCCGGATTCCGTGAGGCAGGTAAAAACTGCGGACCTCAATTGCTGGAGCCTATCATGGCTGTAGAAGTAGCCACTCCTGATGAGTACACAGGTCCGGTTACAGGCGATTTGAACCGTAGAAGAGGTTTGATGAAAGGTATGGACTCGAAGCCGGGCTTCACCATCATCAAGGCCGATGTGCCACTTTCTGAGTTGTTTGGCTACGTGACAGATTTGCGTACCATTACTTCAGGCCGTGCCGCTGCATCGCTTACTTTCTCACACTACGATCCGATTCCAAACAACTTGGCCGATGCCGTGATAGCTAAAGCCAAGGCATCCGCTTAATTAACATAGAAATTCATTCATACATAAAAAAACGTTCTTACAGAAATGAATCAAAAAATAAGAATAAAACTAAAATCGTTTGACCACACACTGGTTGACAAATCTTCTGAGAAGATTGTTCGTGCGGTGAAAGCAACGGGTGCGGTAGTAAGCGGACCTATTCCACTTCCTACAGAAAAAGAAGTTTACACGGTGTTGAAATCACCACACGTAAACAAAAAAGCCCGTGACCAATACCAAATATCTACTTACAAAAGATTGGTAGATATCTATTCTACCAGCCCAAAAACAGTAGATGCTTTGATGAAATTGGAGCTTCCAAGTGGTGTAGATGTAGAGATTAAAGTCTAGTTTCTCATAATATTCAATATTTAAACTCCTCTTTGTTCGAGAACAGAGAGGAGTTTTTTGTTTTAATAGTATATATTTGTTTTGTATTTCTTAAACTAAAGTTGCTTGGGTCTTAATTATAAACCAAAAAATTGACAAAGCGTATTATAAATAAGTTGCTTGGGAATATAAAAGAATGCTACTTAATATTTAATTGATTATATCATGAATCCATATACATATAGAGTCATTCTCACAGAAGAACCAGAAGGTGGTTATACTGTCACTGTTCCTGCTTTGCCGGGATGTATTACTTTTGGCGAAACTACCCGTGAAGCCTTGGCTATGGCTAAAGAAGCGATTGAGGGTTATATATTGGTTTTAAAGGATCTAAAATAAAACTCCACCCCAAAGGCACACTCTTTACTATTCTCAAATAGGCAGGTATTGACAAATCAGAAATTTGAGGCTTTTACACTTTATAGGTTTTTATCCCCACTTTTTTATTTTATTGTTAGGCTCATTGTTCGACCGAGGCCTGTCTCAATAATTTTATGCAGGGTATTGAGCTGAATATCGCTCCTGCCATTTTCAATCCTTGAAATATATGTTCTTTTTGTTCCTGCCTTTTCAGCCAGTTGCTTTTGTGTCATACGACTTTTTTTTCTCTCCTCTTTCACCAATTCCCCTACTCTAAATGCTAAAGAACGCATTTCATATTCTTCTCTTGTAGTTGTTCCTAATGGACCGTATTCTTTATCCAGTATTTCTTCGTATTTCGTTATCTTATTTTCCATTTACAGTTTTGTTTTGAAGTATTCTTGTTTCAATTTTTCTGCCAATTCAATTTCATTTTTGGGTGTCTTTGGGTCTTTCTTCTGAAATACATTGAACAAAATCACCAAATTCCCTTTATCAAAACAGCAAAATATGCGATAAATATTGCTGCTTACCTTTACTCTTATTTCATAAAGTCCGTCAGTTCCTTCAATATGCTTCAAGAATTTTTCAGGAACTATTGAAGTAAATTTCACTATATCAAGTACATAAGTTATTTTCTCTTTTGTCTTGGGGTCTAGTTTGTTAAAGAATTCTAAGAAATATTTCTCGAAAACCAGAATTTCTCTTTGCATGAACAAAGGTATCTAATTAGATACTATTTTGCAATTTTTAGTTCGAGTTAGATTATATTTAAAGGTTTATAGTTTGGCGATGTAGTAGATATTTAATGCAAAGGTAGAACCCTATAGCACAAAGCTATCATAAGAAAATGTAGTAATGCCTATTTCAAATGTGCTGCTAGGAGTAATTGATTCAATATAGCTGATTAGGCTAAAAATTATTATTATCCCACATTGAACGTTTCAGTTTTTGAAGTGTACTAGGTTCAAATTTCGGCCGAATGCATCATCATTTATTAACCAAAACGCTTTAGAACAATGAAAAAGATAATTTTTATTATAGCACTATGTCCCATATTGGCCTTTTCTCAAGAAAAGCCACAGAAAGTAGTTTCAATTATACAGGAAGAACATAATATTGATTGGTATAAAAATCAGGCCAAGCTATGGAAAGCCGAACTAAAAAAGAATCCTAAAAACGAGAATGGATGGCTTTACTACTATACTGCTTGTAGAATGGTGTGGGTGCTCAATGGATGGAAGGATTCTGACAGAGCTGAAATCAACGAAATATTAAAAACAATAGCACAAAAGATCCCCGATACATTTATCTACAATTATATAAATGCTTATGATATAGGTAGTATGAAGCCTGAGGAAAGCTATTCTTTTCTAAATAAAGCATACGAAATACAACCTGACAATGTGATGCTTTTTGATAAACTCGTTTCTCGGTTTGAGATAAAACAAAACTTGGAGAAAAGAAAAGAAATTAACACAAAGTGGTTTCAATCGGGAACATATTCCACTGGTATTTTGAATTATAATTACAATGTATTAAGCTCGCTAGCCCCCAATGCTATATTATTCACCTTTGGTGATAACGATACCTATCCTGTTTTGATGATTCAAGATGCTTTGAATTATAGAACAGATGTTGTGTGTATAAACACGAGTTTGGCTAAAATTGGGGCATATAGAAATGAAATTTTTAAAAAGCTTGCTATTGTGCTATCGGAACCAGAATTGAAACTGATGAACGATATTGATTCCGACAAGTGGGAGGAAAATTTTGTAAAATTATTCGTTTCAAAATATAAGTCAAACCCTATATACTTTGCTTTAACAGCAGGAAATAGAGATTATTTAAAATCCTTGGAATCAGATATTTATATCATTGGTTTGGCTAGTTTATATAGCGAGAAAAAGGTTGATAATCTTGCCATGCTTAGAGATAACTTTGAAAATAATTATTTGCTGGATTATTTACAAATGCCTCTTTACAACGAAACAGCTAAAACCATTGTACCCTATTTTGATCAAAATTATATTGCCCCTCTTATTATGCTGTACAATCATTATAAGATTAGTGGAGAGTATGCCAAAAGCATAAAAACAAAAACTATATTAGAAAAAATTGCCAAAGAAAATAATAGGTTGGACGAGGTAAACAATCTTATAAAATAGCGTATGTTTTTCAAATCAAATTTAAAGCTAAGCTCCGATGAGGAGCTTATGCTTTTAATAAAAAGGGGAAATGAAAAAGCATTTGAAGCTATTTATGATAGATATGCGAAGAGATTGCACTACTTCTTTTATAAAATGCTTAATAAAGATGACGATGTGGCCGATGATTTTTTACAAGACATCTTCATCAAGTTAATGGATAAGGCACATCTTTTCCATCCTGAAGGGAAATTTAAGACATGGATTTATACCTTGGCAACCAACATGGTGAAAAACGAATATAGAAGAATAGGTAATTTAAAGACTGATAGACTGACCGGATATAATGATATTCAAATATTTGATAATGAATGGATTACATCAGGTATTGATATTGCTATATTTAAGGAAGAGCTTAATAAAGTAATCGATACTCTTGATGAAAATGATAAAGTTGTTTTTGCATTAAGATATAATGAAGAACTGAGTGTAAAAGAAATTGCTGAAATTATGAATCTACCCGATGGAACAGTAAAGTCGAAATTATTTTACACACTCAAAAAAATAGCATTTAAATTGAACGGATTAGACCCAAGATAATAACATGGAAAATAATGAAAAAATATATGAGTTGATAAGCAGTACTCCTTTCGAAGAATTGAGCGAAAGTGAAAAGAAAATGGTGCTGTCAACTATGTCTGAAAACGATTATAGAGAAGTTTACAATCTTGAGTTGAGATTTAAAAATAGTAATACTTCATCTGTTAAAGATGCTTGGGTTGTTAACCCAAAAATAAAACTAGAACTAAAGAAAAAATTTAGACTATATCAAACTCAAAAAGATAAAGCCTATTTGCATCTACCGCAATTTATATATTATAAAATCCCTGTTTATCAATTTGCTTTGGTTTTGCTATTTCTTTTTATAATAAATTTTTATTTTCAAAAACAACATGTGAATATCCAAATACCCAATTCGCCTAAAGTTGTTTACAATACAATTGTTGACACAATATATATAGAAAAAGAAAAACTTGTAGGTTTAAAATATAGTTATCTTAAAAAAAGTAAACCACAATACAAAGTTGATTCAATTACCCCAAATATTTTTTTGAACGAGACGATTCCACAAATTACATATCTAGATTCAAATTATAAACTTGGAAGCAGCTTAAAAGAAGATTCTATTTTAAAAACTTTTATAACTAAAGTTCAATAATAACATATATTATACTGATATTCAATGAGTTATGTTTTGTATTGATATTAATCTGCCTTTGAGAGATGTTGGATACGCTATGAGCTTAGTAAGCAAAATAAATTTTAGTGCACAAATTTCTGCTGAAATATAGCGTAGAATATCGCTTGTAGATGCCTTTAATGCTAAAAATGGGCGAAATAGAAATTATTGAAAATAGGGAACTCTTTGAGCTGCGAAACATAGCCACATTGTCTACTACATTTAGCCATAAACGATATATACATCTACCGTTTATGGCTAAATCTGATTTGGGCTCAACTTATTATTTCCTCTTTTTGAAATTAATATACCCCACAAATATCACTCCGCTCAAAAGCAACAATGAGCATACCAGCCCTATTTGATTGCCAAGTATATGTTTGTCATTTTTCATTACAAAACGAATGGCATGTTTTCCGGCAGGCACTTCCAAGGCACGCAATACATAGTTTACACGTTTTATTTCCACCTCTTTATCGTCAATCGTTGCTGTCCAGCCTTGGGGGTAATACACTTCTGAGAACACAGCCAAGCCTTCGTTGCTGTTTTCAGCGGTATAGGTGAGGTCATAAGGCTTATAATTTGTGAGTGTAATTTTTGCTGTGCTGTCTTTTGAATAGCTATCTTTAGAGATTTTAAATTTTGAAGCATCTACCACAGCTAATTCGTTGGGGTCAAAGCTACTTAGTGCCGCTATTTCTTCATCGGGCGACTGAACACTGTAAACTTTTGACACAAACCAAGCATTGCCAAGGGCATATTGGTTAGGAATCACAGCTCCTTCTTCTTCTCCGGCCAGTAAATATTTGGTATTCAGCATGTTTATCACCGAAGCTTGGCTGAAATCTGTACTGCCTTTTTTTAGATTGGTAATCAAATTTTGCATTTCGGGATAGATAGCTCTTTCTATCAAATCTTGATACCTACGGAGTTTTGCAGGGCTGTAGCCGCCAATAGATTTATGGAAATACGATGTTCGTGACTCATTGAACGGATTGTCAAGATTTAACACCCTAAAATTGGGGTCTGTGTCTTGCATAATGGCTAAATCGGCCGGATTGGGAGTATAAAACGTTTCTATTAATTTTTTCTCAAAATTATTGTCGTTAAGGTAGCGTTTGTCCACACTCCAAAAATCTACCAATACCAAAACCGCTACAGCTCCTAAGGCCAAATTGGTTTTTAATTTGTCTTTGAGGTACAAATAAAGTATCCCAAAGGCTAGGAGAATAAACACACAGGAGCGCAATGTATCGGAAGTTCTCATGGCCTTGCGGTCGTCTGCTATGGCACCGCTCAGCCAATCAGGGAGCTGCATACCCATTTCTTGCTCGGTGATAAAGTTGGCAGAGCCTGCCATTAAAAACACCAAAGCCAATAATCCCAGTACTGTCGCTCCCGCTATTTGCAAAGGACGTTCAAATTCTTTTTTATTTTTTGATTTTATAAATTCTTGCAATGCCAATATTCCCAAGAGCGACAAACAGATTTGGGGTATCACCACAGCCATAGTCACCGAACGAAACTTATTGTATAAAGGGAAATAATCAAACAAAAAGTAGTTTAATACTGCAAAGTTTTTGCCATAGCTTAATAAAATCCCGACAATGGTGGCTGCAAACAAGGCCCATTTTATAGGGTGTTTTACCACAATCAAACCCAAAATGAATAAGAATACCACAATAGCACCCATATACATTGGTCCGGCTACAAAAGGCTGTGAGCCAAAATAGGAAGGAAAGCTTCTCAATACTTGGCTAGGGTCATAGCCTTGTTGGCGCATTACTTTGGCCGTATTTTTAAATTTTTCAGGAGAAGTTCCACTTACGCCACCATAATAATCGGCTACTAAAAATGTAAAAGGCTCATCTATCGAATAGCTGTAGTTAAACACATAGTCTCTATCCAAACCGTCTTCACGCACAGCCTCTTTGCTTTCTTCCATTGGTTTTAGTTCTGTTTTTCCCCTAATGGTATATTTGCTATACTCTTGAATGGAAAGAAAATAGCCAGCATGTGTGCCAAAACCTAATAAGGCTGCAATGGCCAATGCTCCCGAAGCTTTAGCAAACACAGGAACGGTTTTGCTTTTCAACGCACCGAAAAATTCAGCTGCGAAATACAGAAGGCCTATAAAAATCAGGTAATAAGTAATCTGTACGTGGTTGTTCACTATCTGCAAGGCTACACCTATGCCAAAAATGGCCGCACCCAGCAATATATTTTTTCTATAAGCCAACACCATTCCGGCCAGTACCAAAGGCATGTACATCATGCACGCTACCTTGGCATTGTGACCTGCCACCAAACTCACCATTGTAAACGATGAGTAGGCAAAGCCCAAAGCTCCGGCAGCAGCTGCCAAAAAATGTATGTCGAAAGCTAAAAGCAGCACATAGTAACAAAACAAACCTATCAAGACCAAACTGGCCGGATAGGCCAATATTTTAATCACATTATCATGAATAGGTTTTACCAAGTTACCCCATTGGTTCATGTTGATGAGCGTGTTTGGCATACCACTGAACATGGCGTTTGTCCAATAGGGTTCTTCTCCATATTTTTGGCGCATGTCCAATATCTCTTTCGCCATACCCTGAAACTGCACGATATCGTGCTGGTTGATGCTTTTTCCTTGAAATACAGAAGGAGAAAAATACACAGCCGTGATGATGAAAAAGAAAAGCCCTACTGCCAGGTGTGGATAATAGTCTTTGAAATTGATTTTTGACATTGGAATTAAAAATTGGGTTATGTTTTAGGGTATTGGTGCGTCAATAGAAATGTAGAGGCTGCAAATTATGAAAATAATTTCAATCGTCTGAATACTACTTTTTCAGTTTTACCAACAGATAATTTTCAGTAGAATATACTATTGGAAAGGTATTTGGTTGATTTTTGTATAATATAGCATAGTCGGCTTTTATCTTTGAAGTGTCTATAGCTGTTCTTTTGTATTTTTCATCAGCAGTTGCCATAAACCCATTTTCCTTCAAACTGTCTATACTCACTCCGTATGTGTCTATAAAATTTTCATACCACGCTATCACATATTTTTTATCATGCATTACGGCTTTTGCATTGGCTACCATCGCTCTTTTTGCTTCACAACCAAATGAAGTATTGGATGGAGGAGTAACAAAAACACTGTATGCAGGCAAATTCTTGTCGATCCATTCATGTAAAAGTGTCAATTCGGTTTTATTATAATTACCAATTTGGTATCTATGAGTCAGTTTTTTAATCGGGATATATTTTGAGTTCGTAACTACAATCAGTAAGAGAAAACTGATACACAGATTTAAAAATATGTTTGGTGAAAAGTTTTCAATTCTAGTTTTAATGCTTGGTTGTACTCTTTGGTAAAGGGCATAGGCCATTACTACTCCCAATATTGCTGTTGTCCACACTGTGGATTTGAACCACTGAATAGAAGCAATCGAATACATTTGAAATCCTTCAACAAGTATAGTGTAAAAAAATGCTCCCAAAGTTTGTATAACAACAAATATGAGTGCTCTATAATGGGGCTCATTTTCTTTGTTTTTAAATAAAATAAAGCTTCCAATCGTCAAAAGAGACACGTATTTTATCCATTGTATTAAAGGGAAAGCGTGTGGCAAATAGTGATGAGGCCCTCTGAAATTGAAGTATATAAGGTTGAAAAGTTGGGTTTCATTTGCATTTGACTCCCCCCAAAGCATGTAGATATTTGGCAATAACATAAAACCGCCCGTTATTATGTAAATTCCAATTGATTTAAAATGAATAGATTTATTTAAAAAAGTGTACCCTGAAAATGTCAAACCAAAAATCAGCAAACCCGCTACAGGCTGAAAAAGTGTTGCTAATCCACAAAACAGAGCTGTAGTAGCTGCTTTATTATTAATATATTTCCAAAGTGCCAAAGAAGCAAAAGCCTTGGCAGGCACTCCTGAAATGAACATAGAGTACTGTAAATGATTGCCACCTATGGTGAAGTTGTAGAAAATAAACATGGCAGCAATTGGGGCTAAAACCTTACCCATATTGCTATTGAAAATGATATGGCCTATTTTAACCCATGCAAAAGCAGTAAGCGTAATACACACTGTGGTAAGCGAAAAACACAAAACAGGCAGACTGAAAACATTATTAAGTATAATCAGAAGCTGTATATAAATATATCTTACCGATAGCTCGTCACGCTGGAAGCTTAAAAAGAAGTCGTTTTTATAATTATCTGGATATATTCGGTCGTAAATAAGCACCAAATGTTCGGCTTGGTCACCTGTATTGAATTGATATCCATTATAAAAAATATATAATAATCCTATCAACAAAGCCAAGCTCCCATCTTTCCAAAACTCTTTATATTGCAGACTAAAGACTGATTTTTTTATATAATTCATCAAATCCTATTGAAAATAAAGTGCAAAAAAGCGGTGCAGAAAGATATAGCATTCTCCCTACATCTCCCGATAAAAATACATGAGCAAGAACTGTTATAAACAAAAACCAAAATGAAATATGAATTGACCATTTGGTATACCATAATAGCAAGTTAAATATCCCAAATACAAACAATATTTCGCCTAAGCCTTTAATACTCGTAATGCGACCGAATGTGTAGAATATATTTTCCAAATGATTCACCGCATTTGTTAATCCGTCTGTGTAAATACTGCCTGCAAGGGCATCTATCACTTGGCGTGAGAAATAAAAAAATATGGCACCTACCGTCAAGAATAACAAAGTTTTGAATATGTTTTTATAATTGAAAATGACAATCATTGGCAGAAACAGCCAAAACGACTCTTTTGCCAACGGTCCGATAACAATTGCTGATGCGATGAGCCATTGGTTGTTTTTAATCAAACCCAACATTAACCCACATATCGACAATAAATATAAACTGTCAATGTATGGCAACCCGGATATGTAGAAAGCCCATCGACTGGTTAAAAATGCCAATAAGCCTACCAAACAACCTGTAAATGAAGCTCCTGATGCACTGCAAATGGTAAAAATGACCATCCCGACAAGGCTCATTAGCAAGGTATTCACTATAAAAAAGCTTAGCCTGAGCGACCAGTCAAAGCCGCCCCTGTTTTTCCATATCGAACTGTAAAAATTGTCAATTGCCTGAGCCAATGTACCTGCCAACAGCGGCACAACAAACCGATACCGATGAGTGATGTTCACATTATAGTTTCCTTTGGCCATTTGCATATAGCTTTTACTATCGCTGGAGTGGCTGAAATCGAAATGATAGTAGGTATTGTAAGCACCGCCAATCAGCACGGATAAGGAAAAAATATAAACGCATATGTATTGTTTAATTGACATGCCAAAATGATGAAAAGCCTAGAAATTTATTCTGCTTCGCTTTTTCCTGCAGCCCAGTATACACCTGCTTTGGCTTTCAGGTATTTAGATTCCATTTCCACTAACTTGATTCTGGCATCTATCAAACTCGATTCCCTTGAATTTACCAGAAAAAGTGAGCTTTCTCCGTTGATGAATTTTTCATATTCACCGTCTCTTAAAATAGTGAAATTTGTTACCAACCTTCCTTGAATTTCCAGTAATTGTTCAGTGTTATTGAGCTCATTAAAAAATGCACTAAGTTGGTTGGAAATTATCCGTTGGGTAAATGAACGCTCAAATTCAGTGGCTTTTATTTTGGCTTTGGTTTGCAGCAGCTTGCCCCTTTCTTTTCTCCACAACAATGGAAAGTTTACATCAATTGAGGCTTTGTAATTGTTCTGCAAATAGTTTGAACCATATTCATTGAGGGGATTTTTGCCTGTTTGAAGTAAATAATAGCCTAGATTTACTCCCGGCTTTACATTTTCCAATGCAAGTCTCCGTTCTATTTCCAATTGTTTTATTTTAAAATTGAATTTTTGAATTTCAGGATGGTTTTTGCGTGCAAAATCTGCCAATTGTTCAAAGTTTTCTTGGGTGAGTTTTTCGGTAGGGAATATGGCTCTTTTAGGAGTAAATGTTGTGTCTAAATCAAGCGGAGTGTTATCATCGCCCCACAGGTGATTTGAGAGTTGCAATGTAGCATTTTGCCACTCCATTTCGCCTTGGCTAAAGGTAACAAACCTGGTTTGGAGCAATATCAATGCTTCGGTCGAGTCAATCGAAGCTTCTTCTCCTACTTTCACTCTACTTTTTACAAATTTATACCTGTCAAAGGCAAAATTATAGCCCGTCTCAAGGTTTTTGTATCTGAAATATCTGAAATACCATTCCCAATAGTCTTTCGCTGCTTCATAAATGATTTTGTTGATGATTTTTATTCTTTCTGCATCGGTCATTTGCTTAAAAAGCTGCGCTTGGCGCAGGGTGGCTCTGCGGCTGTCTATAAATAGCCCTTGTCCTATGGGCACACTCAGCCCCACATACGACTGCCCTTGGCTGGGAATTCTTCTTTCAGGGTTTAAAAACGTGCCATACATTTCATCGTAGCCTGCCTTAAATTCTGCTCCAAACCAAGTAGGAATTTTGAGGGAGTTTTCCCAAATACTGTAATACTCTTTACCGCCAAAAGTTTTCTCGTTCCACATCGACTGAAACTTAGGGTCAAAACCACTGCCTCGGGCCATCATTATTTCCAGCCTTGCCTGTTCCGACATAAGCCCTGCTTGTTTTACCACAGGGTGATTCTTGAGCATGAGGGCATACAAATCGGTTATCGAAAAATTCTTATCTATCTGTTGGGCCCAAATTTTATTATTGTAAGCGATGCACAATAGTGAAGCAATGGCCAACACTATACATTTTTTTATACTTGATGTTTTGTTTGTGGCTTTGCCTAAAAGTCTATTCTTCATCTTCCTCCTTTTTTGCTTCGTCTTTTTTAGATTTCTTTTTGGGAGCATTATTTTTTTTGATGTAGTCAGGAGGGAAGCCATTAAACTGCCTCCAGAACTCATATCCAAGCATTACATTGTTTAGCATGGCCCAACTTAATACACCCGAACCCATACGAAGTTCTGGCGGCCAAGGCTTGTCAGTACTGTCGGGCACTACCAGTAATCTGTATTTGCCATTTGAGCTTATCACCTGGTCTATTACTTGAATTTTTCCTCCAAATGTTCCTACTGACGCACCGGGCCATCCTGCAAACACCACAGCCGGCCATCCGTCAAATTGAATCCTTACAGGACAGCCTTTGTAGACCAATGGCAAATCCATAGGCTTTATATACATTTCCACAGCAAAATGAGCATTGCTTGGCATGATGGTGCACACCTCTTCCCCTTCTTTCACTGTTTCTCCTATCCCTTGTTTGCTGGCTTTTACTATGTAGCCTTCTTGGGGAGCGCGAATCACATAATAATTATTTCTTATTTCCATATTAGCCAATTCTATCTTTAATTTTGATAAAACGGCTTCGGCTTCAAATATTTCAGCCTCTGTGTTGTTTTTATCCGATTCGGCTTTAGAAATCTTATCATTGTACTCAGCTGCTACAGAGCTTAGTTCTATTTCTGCATTCAACAGGTCATTTTTTGAAGCAATGTATTTATTGTAAGCACCAATAAATTTGGCATTTGCCTCTTGATATTTCAAATTTCGTTGCTCCAAATTGGTAAGAGACACCAACCCTTCTTCAAAAAGCTTTTGCTGACGTTCCATTTGTTTAAAAGCAATGTCTTTATCGGCCGTCACAGCCACCAAAGTCACTGAATCAATGGTGACATATAAATTTGCTTGTTGCAATTTGTTTTGGGCTTTTTGAAGGCTAAAATTCAACCCTCTTTTGATAGCATTGATTTGATTTTGTAAAGAATGGACCTTCTCTCGTTTCGATATAATAGAACCCTCTTTTGAATGTATTTGCTCTTTTAGCCTTTCAATCAAATGTGGGTCCATAAATTTCTCTTTTATTTCAGAAATTTCAATGATAGTATCCCCTCTTTTTACATAATCTCCTTCTTGTACATTCCACTTTTCAATTCGCCCTGCTATCAATGTTTGAATGGTTTGTGGGCGCTCTTTTGGACTAAAAGCTGTCACTGTGCCGGCACCTTCTAGGTTTTGCTGCCAAGGCAAAAACATTCCCAAGAAGAAGGCAATAAAAATCCCTGATAGCCAGCGTACAATAAGCCTGCTGCTCTTCGATGAATTTACCAGTTTTATTGAGTATAATCTATCATATTGAATTTCCTCGTTCAGCTCTTTGTCGGATAAATTTAGCATTTCGTCTAATAATTTAATAGTTTCAACGATTGAGGGGTATCGATGTTTGTAATTAATAATATATTTTGTGTTATATTCGTCAGGTAATTATTGATGGTGTCATATTTCTAAACTATGTTTGGGTTATACGATACGAATGCAATATAATAACACTAGTAAAACTATCAATTTATTCTTTACAAGTCCATTCCATGAAAACAAAAGAATTAGACAAAGATTTCCTAAAAAAATTAGGTACAAGAATCAGAACTCTGCGTATTAAAGCAGGTTATTCTAGCCAAGAAACATTTTCTTACGAGTGCCAAATTCCTCGCGCTCAGTATGCAAGATACGAAAAAGGCAGCAACATCACTTTCCTAAGCTTACAGAAAATCGTTAAATTTCACAAGCTTACTTGGAAAGAATTCTTCAGCGATGGTTTTGAAGATTAATTAACTGTATGTCATTACAAATGATAAAAGAGGGCGCTAGCCCTTTTTTATTTTCTTTACAATCCAAGTCTATCATGTTGTGTTTGATCATTCTAATTTTTATTGGATAAATTCAACATTTCATCTAATTATTTTAGGCTTTTGACTATTATATGGCAACTGCCCTTATTATTAATAATATATTTTACGTTAATTCGTCAGTTAATTATTAATAGTATCATATCTCTAAACTATGTTTTGGTTGTGAGATACAATTGCGATTTACTAACTCTTATAAACTATCATTTTATACTTTACTAAGCCCATATCATGAAAACAAATGAATTAGACAAAGAAATCCTGAAAAATCTAGGGAACAGAATTAAAACTTTGCGTATCAAAGCCGGTTATTCTAGCCAAGAAACTTTCTCATACGAGTGCAAAGTACCTCGTGCACAGTATGCAAGATATGAAAAAGGCAGCAACATCACTTTCTTAAGCTTACAGAAAATCGTTAAATTTCATAAGCTTACTTGGAAAGAATTTTTCCGCGAAGGTTTTGAAGATTAATTTAATTATCATTGGTTATTGATTACAGAAACGAGGGGCTTAACGCCCCTTTTTCTTTTCATTTTTCTATATAATCCAATTCTTTACCAAATGTTTCAGGCAAAAAGTACAATGATAAAAACGATACAAAAAATACCAACACACCTACTATTGCTGTAGATATAATAAAATCTATCGACAAGCTTTTGTAAAAAAAGTTGAATATCAATACCACTAATACCAAAGAACCTCGCACAAAATTTGGAACAGTGGTAGTCACTGTAGCCCTCAAGTTTGTGCCAAACTGCTCTGAAGCTACAGTTACAAAGATAGCCCAAAAGCCTACAGAAAACCCTAGGGAAAAAATCAATAAGTTAAACATGAATAGACTCCCGCCCGTGAGCGTGAGGTATAAAGTAATCGATAGTATACACATAATGTAAAATATTAAAAAAATGAGCCTACGGCTACGAAGCTGGTTGCTAAGCCAACCACTGAGAATATCGCCAAATACCAAGCCTGAGTAGCAAAGCATCACACTGGTGGCATCTTCCACTGTGCCTTGTATGCCAAGTTTTTTCGCATAAGTAGGGGAGAGGCCTACCAAAATTCCTATGATATACCACACAGGAAGGCCAATAACAATACAATTTAGATATTTCAATGCCTTTTCTTTGGTAGAGAATAGCATAAAGAAATTTCCTTTTTTTACATCGCTGTGTTGTGCTTTTTCAAACATGCCCGATTCAAACACACCTATTCTTAAAAGTAGTAAAGACAGACCCAAACCTCCACCTATAAAATAGGCTGCTTGCCAACCTATTTGCCCTACCAGGCCTGCCACCACTGCACCTGTGACACCAATAGAAGCTACCAACATGGTGCCATAGCCTCGTTTTTCTTTGTCCATCACTTCCGATACCAATGTGATGCCTGCACCAAGTTCACCCGCCAAGCCAAAACCAGCCACAAAACGCAAAATGCTGTAGGTCTCTATATTGGTCACAAATCCATTGGCTATGTTGGCCAAAGAGTAGGTGATAATAGAACCAAATAAAACCGATAATCGCCCTTTTTTGTCGCCTAAAATTCCAAAAAACAAACCTCCGCAAAGCATCCCAATCATTTGAATATTGAGAAGGTTTTGAAATTGAGAAACTACCATATCGGCAGGAACGCCAATGTCTAATAAACTTTTTTTGCCTACAATGAGGAAAAGCACTAAGTCATATACATCTACAAAGTAGCCAAGGGCAGCCACAACTACCGATGCATTCAAAATTTCTTTGATTTTCATAAAGGATAGCTAAAAATTAGAGCGCAAATATAATTTATTGTACTATTGTGCATGAATATTGCCTCCAAATTAATTAATAGCAAAAAATTCTTAGGATTTTTATATGTAGCCATTAGTGCCGTTTGTTTTTCTTCAAAAGGCGTTATTATCAAGCTGGCTTACAGCGAAAACATAGATGCACTTTCGCTGCTTACATTCAGAATGCTTTTTGCTTTCCCGTTTTTTATAGCTTTTGGAGTCTTTACCAAGAATCAATCTAAATCAATAGCTACGAATCGAGACTATGCGTTGACTATTTTTTTAGGATTAATAGGTTACTATTTATCAAGTTTGTTGGATTTTTATGGATTGGAGTATGTTTCAGCTGGCATGGAGCGCCTCATTTTATTTATGTATCCCACTTTGGTGGCCATTTTAGGATTGATATTGTTCAATAGAAAAATATCAAAACCCATAGTATTATCGCTTATGCTTACATACACAGGCATATTGCTTGTGGTATTTTATGATATTTCAGTCAATGGGCTAGAATCATTGCCCGGTGTGTTATTTATTGCTCTCAGTGCATTTACATTTGCTATCTATTTGGTTTACAGCAACGATTTGGTTCATAAATTTGGCTCTTCGGCTTTATACACATCTTTTGTGATGTCGGCATCGGCCTTGGGTGTATTCGCACATTATTTATTCACCCATTCATTTTCTATATCAGCTTTATTCAATTATTCAACCAATGTGTATATTTATAGTGTAGTGCTGGCACTGTTTGCGACTGTACTTCCTTCTTATTTAATGACAGATGGCATAAAGAAGATAGGGGCGGGGAACACATCTATTACCTCTACACTTGGTCCGGTTTGGACTATTATTTTAGCCTATTTTATATTGGGAGAAGAAATAAATTTTTCGCAAATTGTGGGTACGGCATTGGTAGTGGCAGGGGTATTGGTTGCAGCTAAAAATAAAAAATCATGAAAAAATCTATTCTAAATACGGTATTAGGCTTGTTTCTTTTTTCGTTATCGTTACAAGCACAAAAAAAAGTTTTTTATTTTTCTATAGATGCTGAAATAGACACACGTACATCAAGAAAAACACAATTGGCATTGGAAAAAGCCACAGCATCTAAAGCCGACATTGTTTTGTTGGAATTAAATACTTACGGAGGTGTCGTGAACGATGCAGACAAAATCCGCACACTTTTACTAAATGCAAAAATGCCTGTTTGGGTATTTATTAACAAAAATGCAGCCTCAGCAGGGGCGCTTATTGCCATTGCTTGCGATAGCATTTACATGGCTGACGGGGCAAATATAGGTGCTGCCACTGTAGTCAATGGCAATGATGGCATGCCAGTACCTGAGAAATACCAAAGCTACATGCGCTCTATGATGCGCTCTACCGCAGAAACCAATGGTAGAAATCCTAAAATAGCCGAAGCTTTTGTTGACCCAGATATAATATTGGATACTAATATCAAAAAAATGGGTAAAGTACTTACCCTCACCACCTCAGAAGCCATCAAGGTGGGATTCTGTGATAAAAAGTTAAATTCAGTGGATGAGATATTAAGTATAAATGGAATCTCTGCCCAAGAACTTGAAAAGTTCGAACTTACATTAACTGAAAAAATCATCGCTTTTTTTATCAATCCGGCTGTTAGTAGCATTCTCATTCTTATTATTATAGGCGGCATATATTTTGAGCTGCAAACTCCGGGTGTTGGTTTTCCTATTGCTGCTTCAGTAGTGGCAGCTGTTTTGTATTTTATTCCTTATTATCTCAATGGTTTGGCAGCCTACTGGGAGCTGGGCTTATTCATTGTGGGCTTAGGATTGATTGGCTTAGAAATTTTTGTTATACCTGGTTTTGGCATCACAGGAGTATCGGGGATTGTCATTGCCTTTGGGGCTTTGGGGCTAATGATGCTAGGCAACAATCAGTTAGATTTCAGTTCAGTTTCAGAAGCTGAATTGACAGGTGCAGTTTGGCCTGTGTTCATCGGGCTGATTTCCAGTGTGGTAGTTATTATACTTGGTTTTAAAGTATTGTCGAAGTCCACATATTTTAAAGAGGTAACTTTAGATGAAAAAATCATAAAACCTTTGCCTTACTCAGAGGGTGTGGACTTACAATTGATTGGCAAAGAAGGTATTTCTGTTACTTCTATGAGGCCAATAGGCAGAATTAAAGTAGAAAATAGAATTTATGAAGCCACCACCAATGGACAATATATTGCTGAGCAAACAAATATCAAAATAGTATCTCTTCATGGCAATACGGCAATTGTAGAGCCTATATAGCGATTTTTATCTTTTTTTATCCCAGTCGGAAGCTAATTTTTTTGATTTAAGTCGCAATCTGCCTTTCCATAGTTATATTTTTTTATTTGAATAGTACCATATTTGTTTACTTTTCATTTTTATTTTGAATTAATCCTATATAAATTTGCACAATTCAATTTATAACCTTAAAAGTATGAAACTATTATTTCGAACTCTCTTACTACTCAGCATGTCCTTTCTAAGCTTATGGGCATCGGCACAGGTTCTCTCGATAGGGGGAATCAACACAAGCAAGTTAAATATAGGTACAGGTAACAACTTCCTCTTAGTTGGTGGGATAAATGACAATAGCACTGGTGATCAAGCTATTGCATTTACTGCTACATCCTCTAACCCGGCTGTTTTGAGCATTTTGGGTGTTGATTATACAACGGGTAATTCTATTGCTGTAATCCGTGTGAGGGAATTTGGTACAGTAGGTAACGTTAACATTACATTAACCGGTACAGATGCAGATGGCACTGCCTCAAGAGTTTACAACAATGTAAGTGTGGGGCTTAATTTCCCACAAGGTGTAAATTTCGGTGTTTATGACATTGTTTTTTGGCAGAATACTGTTCCTATTTCAGAGGCTCCTGTTGGAACGAATATTATTTCAGCCATTGAGAATAGACCTACTCCTGCTGACCCAACAATTAATGGAGTTAATTTCAATAGTCTTGATTTAACTGTTGGTTGCGCAACATGTGATGCTAATAATGATGGAATTATTGATTGTTGCGGGGGTGCCGTAAAAGGATCTTTTTATACACTTGGTTTTACAGGAGTGATAGTTCCTACAGTAACGGGTATATACTTTTTTACAATTGATTATCAAGATGGGGGGGCATTTTGGTTAAGTAACAATGAGTCAATACCTAACTCTGCAAGTGGCGCAAAAGCTGCCATAGGTAAGTTTACAGGTGATAATGATGCCAGAGCCAATGGTAGTACCGTATCTGATACTGCATGGCTAATTGCTAACAAGCCTTATGGATTTAGAGCTGCTAACTGGGTAGTATTTTCAGAAAGGTTTCAGGCAAGGTGGAGTTACAGAGGTACTGACGGTAGTATATTTACCCAAGTTAATGCCAGTTCTTTAGGATTTATCTTAACTACGTCTTCAGCTTTTAATGCAAGCACTCAAGGTAAAAGTTTGGCAATTACATCTCAAGGAACATCACTTGACAACATAAGGGGGGCAGGCACACTGATAGGTGGTAATAGTGTATTTACTTCATTTGATAACATAATACCATCTGCACCAAGTAACTTAACTTTGATTAGAAAGTCAACAGAAAGCTTTGATATTAAGTGGAACAGACCATCAGACTACACTACTAACATAGTGAATGGGTACAAACTTTATTTGAACGGGCAACTTATTCGTACATTCAATAATGTAAAAGATACTACATTCAGAATTTTCAATCTTACTCCGGGCACTACTTATTCGTTGGCTGTCACTTCTTATGATTTAAGTACCAATGAATCAAATGCAAGCAATATTTTAACAGAATCAACAGTTTCGCCTGATGCTTCGGCACCTACACCTCCCACATCTGTGGTTGTTGATCAACTAGGTGACATTAGTGCAAGAATTTCTTGGTCTGGAGCTGCAGATGCTGAATCAGGAATTTACGGTTACAAAGTTTTTGTAAACGGGGAAGAATATAATAAAGACACTCTTCAGTCTACTTCAATTATTCTAAAAACTTATGCTCCTTCTTCTACATTAAACGTTGAAGTAGAATCATATAATGGTGCGAAGTTAAAATCTACAAACAAAAGTAATGTTTTAGTAATAAACTTAAATAGTTTTGATCCCTCAGTTCAATCACCTGGTGTCAAAAAGGCTAGAATGAACATTACTACTAACTTCATTGGTAAGCATGCAGGCTTTGGTATTAATGGTGGCTGGAACACGACTGGATACTATAACCAATCTTCATTAAATTTGCATAAAGAGCTGAAAACTAGATTAATTAGATGGGGTGCATTGACAGCAAACCCATATCGATTTGCTGACAAAATTGGTATTACAGCAAAAAACTACAGTAGTCCAGATGCTACTTCAATTCCAGCACAAAATGCCCAAACTACAGGTATATCTTACGCCAAATTTATGAAGATGGCTAATGATTTAAATGCTTACACATCAATTTGTATAGGTTCGGATAGTACCCCGGTGTCAGATTGGAGAGCTTTCCCCGAAAGAACAGCAAGACGTTTGATTATTTACCTGACTGCGACACTCACTACTCCCGGCTTGACAGAGGTTGAAAAAGAAATTGTACAAGAAAGAATTGCTGAAGGCTATCCTAACTCTTTATTAGACAATTCTAAAGGCCTATTGATTGAGTTTGGTAACGAGCCTTGGGGGGGAACAAGCTTGGGTGCAGGCGTTGACCATAATGCTGACTTGTTTAACAATTATACAAGATATGGTGCTTGGTGTAGAAGGTTAGCAAGAGGATTTAAAAGTGCTCCCGGATACGACTCGACTAAAATCAAGCTGTTTTATAGCATAAGAAAAAATAGTCCTGATGAAACATTTGGTACTACTCAAAATTTATTTAGTGCTACCGATGTTGATGTTGTTGATGGTATATCATCTTCTGGATATTTGGGTGGTAACTTTGTTGAAAGACCAAATCAAGAATTTGGTGCTTCTGAACTCGAGTATTACAGAAGTGGTTGGAGAACCCTTAAAAAGAGTATAGATGGCATCAAAGAAACTCAGGATTTAGATTATGCGAAAACGAAAAAAATTCGTCCATTCTATTATTATGAGTCAAATATGACTTTGTCTAACTATAATCAAAGAGTGGGTCAAGGAATACTAATGATGGATTATTTCTTAACTTCTGCGAAACTTGGTGTCATGTTGCCCACATTATTTTCTTTGCAAGGAGGGGAGTGGGGTATTGTATCTGCTCAAGGGGATAGAAACCCACTATTTGTAATGTCTTCTGCTTTAGATAGTGTTGCATTTGGAAACATATTATCAACATCTGTACAGTCTACTGAGACTGTTTTAGATCAAAATGGTTCTGTTATTAGTTCATTTGAACCGGTTTCTCAACATTGTTATTATGAGAATGGAAAGTACAAAATAGTTCTGATTAGTAGAGATTTTGAGAATCCATATAATGTACAAATAAATCTGCCTGATGGAATGAATTTTGCAAGTACTGCCAATATGTTTATGGTTACTAGTACTGGTATAGGAACAAGACAGTCAACACTTGTTACATCGTCAGTGTCGATTTCAGATGGGTCAATAGTAGTAGTACCTCCATATAGCATTGTAATACTAGAATTTACAGGTGATCCAATAAATAATATTCCATTGCCTTTGGGGTATACTAAATATAGAAAACCAACCAGTTTTTCCGTTACAGATAACTTAGATGGTGCTGGTGAAGTGTCTACTCCTATCACAATAGAGTTATCGCCCGAGGTATTGCCAATGAATGCCGCTAACGCTGATGTAAAATGGACAGTAACAGCATCTACAGACAATGCCATTGGTGATCTTATTCAGCTAAGCTCACTCGAAGGTAAATACTATATCGATGCGAACACTTGTTTTGGTCAAGGGAATTCAATTGTACTCACTCTATCAGGAGTGCTATACGATGATCCCAATTTGGGGTCATATACTAAAGTGGTTAAGGTAACAAGTACTTTTGATTCAAACTTTGATCCTTGTACCCCACTACAAACAAACTCTGAAGTGAATGTTAATTTTGACATTTACCCAAATCCATCGAATGGATATGTAACATTCAAAACGCAGGGAGTGGGTGAATTAAAGGTAGTTAATTCACAAGGAATTGTTGTTTACGCTGATACAATTCACAACAATGGGACAACTAAATTGCTGTCGTTACCATCGGGTGTATATCATGTGTCTTTCAATAATTCAAAAAGTATAGTATCTAAGAAACTAGTTGTTAACAAATAATTTTGACATAAGGGGGCTCTCCAAAAGGATGAGTCCCCTTTTTGCTTTTTAAAGATGCCTAGTACCAGAATAAGTTAATATGAACGGTGTTTTTAAGGTAATATGTCCAAAAATAGTTTGTAGATTTTTTAAAAAGTAAACTGAAAAGGAAAAGGACTTCCGTCTTCGGAACAAGTACTGCTAAGGAGCAACTTTTCGGAGATGAGTTTACCCTATGAAATGAAAGTCCCATTATAGTGGGACTTTTTTTTATTGTTCATTTGCCTAGTCCTGAAATAGTTTGACAGAAACAGTGTTAACTAAATGAAAGACAGCGGGATTAAGTCATATACAAAGAGGACTCAAAAGGATTACAGTTTAGCCTTCAAATTACAATTAGTAGATGAGTGAGGTGGTCTAATTTATCAGGACAGAGTTACTAAGTTAATTACCTATATCATTCAAAACGGAGGATGGGATACCATCCCCACGTAGAGAATCGGGATTGTTTTTGGGGTTTTCAAAACTAGTAGCATTTTTTGGATTTTCATAGTATCTGTTTTCATATTCCATTGGTGTTTGGTATGCGATAGAGGAATGTATTCTTTGTGTGTTGTAATACATTTCTATGTATTCAAATAGGGCTTTTTCGGCCTGTTGTTTGCTCTCAAATACTGTTTTTTGCACACATTCGGCCTTGAAACGGCTAAAGAAAGACTCCATATGTGCATTGTCATAGGGATTATCCGCTCCCGACATGCTTTGCTTGCATTGGTGCTGTTCAAGCAACCATTTAAAATTCCAATACGCATACTGCCCCCCTCTATCGGAGTGAATCATGAGTCCTGCGGCAGGTTTGTGTTTACATAATGCCTGCTTGAGAGATGCAATTACGATGCTCTCCTGCATGTGAGTATCTACCGTCCAGCCTACATTTTTCGGGAGTATAAGCCCATCCAAGCACTTAAATACAGCCATGTACCGCCTACATGGGGTAAATAGGTAATATCTCCCACATACACACCATGAGGGCGATCCACTTGATAGCCCGAGAGTAAGTTAGGCGCATAACCCAGTTTATGGCGGCTATTGGTCGTTTGGGGTACATAGCTCTTTGGCTGAATGGCTCGCAGGTGGAGTTCTTTCATTCTACTGCGTACCGCAAAGCGACCCATCCCGGACACCGACTTGCTTATCCTGCGACTTCCATAGCGCTGCTGATGGGTTTCAAAGCACGCCTTTACGGCTGCCAACTCTTCTTGCCGCTGCACACTAGGGACATAGGTTTTCTCTTGGCAATAGGCATAATAAGCACTCCGGCTCACCTGTAGCACTTGGCACATAGTCTCTATACGGTACGCCATACAGTTACTCTTAATAAACTCATAAACCATCTTTACTTGACTTGGCTGAAAATGGCTAAGGCTTTTTTTAAAATATCCCGCTCTGTCTCCAACTGCTTCACTTGATTGCGCAAGGTGGAGAGCTCCTCGCTGCAGGAGCCAGCTGAGCTAAGACCTATATCCTTGACCCATCCATACAACACCACATCACTGATACCTAAGGCTTTTGCCACTTTGGGGACACTTATCCCTGACTTTACTTGCTGTACCGCTTGCTCCTTAAACTGGGAGTCATAACGCCTTTGAGGTTTCTTGTTCTTTTCCATTTGACACAAATTTACGTTTGTTCTTGTGTCCTGTTTCTCTAGACCATCTCAGAGGTAGAAAAAGGCGAACTCACTTACAAACAAGCCCAGGTGAAATATGGTATCCAGGGCAAGAGTACGGTTTTAGTTTGGTTGCGAAAACATGGTAGATTGGAGTGGAAAGAATCTACCGATATGAAAAACACACCAAACTGCAAAATATAAGAGCTAGAGAAGGAACTAAAACGACTTCATCAAGAAAATGGAAGTACTCAATTAAGCCATATATATTACTGATAGCCAGTTTAAGAAAAATGATAGATGTATGAAAATCAAAAGAGTTGTGAGAGAGTGTTGCTTACATAAATGAGCAATGTTCTATGATTATGGTAATCTTTTAGATGGGCCTATCTCATCCTCTTAGCCCTTAGTAAAGCCTCTAAATAATAATAATCTGCATAAACGAGTGGTACGTCTATCTCGCTGTTGAAGGGATAAGCTCCGGTACAGTGCTTGATGATGAAATGATTGTTTTCTCCCAATTTGGCCTTGTATTCATCTGTGGCTAATGAAGCCAATGTTTTGAGTGCAAATTCTTTATATTTTTTGCCCTCATCGCCTGTATAGGTGCTAAGCTCAAGCAATGCCGATGCCACCAAAGCAGCAGCCGAAGCATCACGAGGACTGCAACTGTTGCCGGGAGCGTCTAAGTCCCAATAGGGAATAAGGTCTGTGGGCAAATTTTTATGATTCATCCAAAAAGCGGCAATTTTCTTAGCATGTTCTAAATAAACGGAATTTTTGGTATAGCGATAGCACAAAGTATAGCCATATAAACCCCAACCTTGGCCCCTAGCCCATGCAGAGCGATAACTCAAACCTTGAAAAGTAGTCTTATTGCGCACCGAGCCGTCATTTTTCATATAATCAACCACATGATAGCTGCTTCCATCTTCCCTAAAGTGGTTTTTTAGCGTGGTGTTGGCATGTATCACTGCTATTTTCCAATAGGTAGAGTCTTTTGAAAGCTTTGTCGCCTCAAAGAGGAGCTCTAAATTCATCATATTGTCAATAATTACTGGAAAATTAAATGGATTCCATCCACCACCATCCCAACTTTGGATGCAGCCTACCGTAGGATTAAAGCGTGTGCAAAGCGATTTCGCTGCCTGAACAATTACTTTGGGCAAGTTTTTGTCTTTTGTGAGCCTGTACATATTGCCATAAGAGCAATAAATCATAAAGCCCACATCGTGATTATTGGTCGTATATTGCTCTTTCCACACAGCATTTGTCCACTTTTGGGCATAAGGAAGCAGTTCTTTATTTCCCGTTGCCTCGTAGGCATACCACAGATTTCCTCCAAAAAAGCCGCTTGTCCAGTCCCAAGAAGGAGTGCCTTTGAAAGTTCCATCAGGCTTGGCAGTGCGTGGAATGGCATTCACAGTATCGTTATATGCTTTGCAGGCATTGAGCAAATGTTTACTGGCAAACGCAAGTTCTGCATCAAAATTGATGTTTTGTGCATTTGATTGGACACAAAACAGTGATAAAGCAAAAGATAAATATATTTTATACATGAATTTGAGATATGATTTAAAAGATATTAAGAATCAAGAACTATAGACTATTAACTATGAACTACCAACTCTCGACTGTAAACTATTGACTAAAATAATAATCCCCTTTCACATCAGCTCCGCTCCAAATTTTTTTCTGTGTCCAATCTTGGTCGGGTTCAGTCCAAAATGGGTGTTGTGGTGGCAAGCCTAAAGGCATAAATATAGTCGTTGCCAAATATAAGCTTCCTACATCTATATATGAATCGCTCAGGCCGGGCTGTTGGCCGTAAAGGCCCAAAGTGAGCCAATTTTTAGTGTCAAAATTATCTTTTTTACTCCATATTTTTTGAATCGCAGCATTCATAGCCGAGCGGACTTGTCCATGAGTCAACATGTCGGGCAGCAGATTTTTAGTAGCCATGTAGGCCAAATGATGAAATATACCAGTTCTATAGGCCATAGAACGACCCACAGCAGGAAAACTGCCATCGGCCATTATCAGCATTTCGAGTTGTTTGGCATGTCGTTGTGCTATTTTCAGTATTCTTTCCTTTTTTTCACCCAATCTGAGATTCCCCATTTTCGGCTCCATTTTCAGTTCATCGCATTTTTCATAAATGGTGTGTAAAAAAGGGTGAATCACCAAGCTGTTGTAATAATCGAAATGAAAATCTTCTCCATCGCCATACCAGCCGTCTCCTGCATACCATTTTTCAAACTGCCTGAGCGCGTTTTCTATTTTTGATAAATCGCCATCATTGGAACTGATGTGTAAAAAAAGCTCCACCATTGCAGAGAACAAAAGCCAATTGCTGGGATAGGGCTCTATCGTACGCACCTTATTAAAACTTTCTACGATGGTTTTTTTTGTATCTGTAGATAAAATATGATATAAAGTAGGATAGTTGATATATGTGTAAGCCAAAAAAGCCATGTCCACCAAGGGTTGCCTTTCCTCTCCCACAGCTTCAAGCTGAACATAATCGGTAGATGAAGGGGTGAATAGGTTTTTTGTGGCAGATTTATATTTGTCTAAAAGTATATTGTTGTTTTCAAGGACAAGATAAGGTGCTAGTCCGCACAAAGTGCGTGAAAAAGCTTCAAGAGGACCGAAAATTTTACGATTGGGCTTGTACGAAGGTAAATCTTGTTTCAATTGTCCATTTGCAGCACTGTCTAAAACAGGCGTTGAGATTTTCAACAGCAACTTTGTCCATTCATCACGAACATTTGTTGGTTTGGCTTCTGCTTGTAAAGCAAACTGAGTCATCAATGCGACCGATGTCGATGCCGAAACAGTTCCCAATATGAATTTCCTTCTTTTCATTCTTGCTTGTACAATCGATTGTACAAATATTATTTATAAATATAATTTTTACAATATATAGTTTATTTTTTTGAAGAATTTCTTTCTAAAAGTTCTGGTGTTACTATCACATGCTTGGGTCTGTATGGTTTGTCTGGCGCATGTTTTATGCGTTCGAGCAGTAAAGAAGCTACCGTTTTACCCATTTCCTGCGGAAATTGTTCTACTGTAGTGAGCGAAGGGTTGGTAAGTGCAGTAAAGGCTTCGTTGGCAAAGCCGGTGATTTTTACCTGCTCAGGTACTTTTATTTTGTGCTCATTTAAGCAAAGCAGAGCTCCCAAAGCTGCGTAGTCACCCGCTGCTACTATGCCATCAAATGCTACATTTTTCTCTATAAGGTCTTTTACAGCCTCAAAACCTCTTTCTTGCGTGATGCTGTCGGGTATCATTAGTTCATCATTGGGCTCTATATTAAAATCTTTTAATGCCTCTAAATATCCATCCCATCTGTTTTTGTAAATACTAATATTTTTTGAACCGCCAAGATGTGCAATTCTTTTGCAACCTGTGTGCAACAGGTGTTTTGTGGCATCGTAGCCGCCTCTTTTGTCATTGATAGTCACTTTGTCTACATTTAGCTGTTCGGCCACTCTGTCAAACATCACTAGGGGTATATTTTTAGCTGTCAACTTTTCAATGTGCTGAAATTCAGTGGTTTCCATCGAGATAGAAATGGCCACAGCGTCTACTCTCAGGTTTACCAGTGCGTTTATATTATCTACTTCTTTGCTGTATTTCTCGTCCGACTGGCAAATAATGATTCTGTATCCGGCCGCATCGAGCTCAGATTCTATGCTGCTGATGACTTGCGAGAAGAAGTTTCTGTTGATTCTTGGCACCACGATTCCTATGGTTCCGGCCAGCCCTTTTCTTAGAGAAGATGCCAAATAGTTGGGAGTGTAGCCCAATTCTATGGCCATGTTAGCCACTTTTTGGCGGGTGGCTTCGCTTATGCGAGTGTTGTTTTGCAAAGCTCGGGACACTGTAGAGGCCGTGAGCCCAAGTTTGTCTGCTATGTCGTATATGGTTACGGCTTTGTCTTTCATTATTACGAAAATAGCTTGCAAAAAAAGTAAAAATACTCAAAATTGCAACTATGTGTACAATCGATAGTGCAAATTAATATTCTTTACTTAATACTTATTGCTCTTTCTAGCATCAAATGTGAACGTCATAGTAGCCCGTATACAATGGTTGTGTATCAAAACATCACTTCTATTCAATACCAAATACATGTATCCTATATTGGCTGAAACGACATTGTTAAACAGACAGCCTAGTCCGCCATATAGTCTGTTTTGGTCAAAAGTACTGTTGGAAGTATTAGGACCAAAATTCACGAAGATCTCGTCCCAAACTATTAAAAAGGGTTCTTTAGATTTAATTGTAGTGCTTAAAATGGGAATTTGAATCTGTAAATTGTATCCTGTACGCCAATTAAAAAATACTCCATCAAGCAACACAGAATCATTGGACTGTCTTCTAAAGCGTTGTTCCAATCGCTGACGATGTCTTACATCTAGTCTACCCCATTTGTGCCTAATGGTTAGCGACTGCCAAGGTCTATTTTCCGGTACAGATAAGTTCATATTGAGATTCATGCTCTCAAAATAGGTGTAGCCCAAGGTCAAAAATATATTATCTGTAAAAAAATAATTTGTGCCTACTCTATAAAATGTTTGCAGCGGATTTCTAATAAAATATTCATCATCATGCCTACGTGTGCCTGCATCGGCCTGTATGCCAAAATTTTGATGCAAACGAGCTGTAGCGAAGCACTGAAACCATGTTTGTTGCGTAGAAATATGGTTGTTTTGTGCTTGTGAAAAAGATATTACAAGAATTGTAAGTAAGATATGTAGACGTAAGCTTAACATTGATACAAAATTAAAACATTAGTATGCCCTGAAAAAATATTTACAAAAAATATTAATCGTAATATTGCGATTTGAAACACTTCGATTACCTTTGCTACATATTATAAAATAATCTAAAATGGGAATTACCAAAAGCGATAGTTTCAATGCCATTCAAAACAAGCGAGCGCTCTGGTTCAAGGCATTGGGTCATCCTGCTCGGATTGCTATTTTAGAGCTGCTCATTAACAAGCAGGCCTGTATCTGTAACGATATGGTAGACGAATTGCCACTGTCTCAGTCTACGGTGTCGCAACATCTGAAAGAATTGAAAGAAGCCGGCATCATCAAGGGTGAGATTGACGGCCAAAAAATATGTTATTGTATCGACAGCCAAGTGTGGCAAGAAATACAAGAAGAAATGAACATTTTCTTTAGTTCATACAAAAAAATAGACAGCGACTGCTGTTGATTTTTTTTGGTGATAATAATCGTAATATTACAATTTAACGATAAATTAACAAACCATGAATAACTTTCCAAGAATGCATGTGAGCTTATATGTGAGCGATATCGAAAAATCAGTAAATTTCTATACCCAATTTTTCGGAGTAGAGCCTGTAAAAGTGAAGCCGGGCTACGCAAAGTATATTTTAGACAAGCCTAGTTTGATTATCTCGTTTGTGCAGAACAGCGAAAGAGTGCAGTCAAACTTCGGACATTTGGGTTTTCAAGTAGAAACCGAAGAAGATTTGATGATACAGCAACTTTTGGCAAAAAAGCATGGGCTGATAGCCAAAGAAGAAAAAGGTGTGGGCTGTTGCTACGCCAAACAAGATAAATTTTGGGTAAACGACCCTGACGGAGTACAGTGGGAGGTATATTATTTCCATGAAGATGTAGAGTTTAACGACCCACACTACGAAACCGCCTCGGAAGAAGAATCTGCAAAAGCCTGTTGCATAGCAGCATAGATTTCAAAATAAAATATGACTTACATAAATTAACCATCTACATAAAATGAAAAAACAACTAACATCCGCCATCTTAATATTATTATCTCTAGCAGCATTTTCTGCCAAACCAAAGTTTCATAAAAAGCTTATGGCTTACTGTGAATCTGCTAAAACAGAGTTCAATCAAATTTCTGAAGAACGAAAGGCCCAATTGGATGAAATAGCCCAATATATAGCCGAAAAGAGCAAAAAAAATGAGAAAATTGTACTTACCATCATTTGTACACACAACTCAAGGCGTAGCCATATAGGGCAAATTTGGTCTAAAACGGCAGCCTATTACTATGGAATAGACAATTTTGAATCATTTTCGGGTGGCACAGCCGCGACTGCGTTCAATCCCAGGGCCGTAGATGCCTTGAACAGGGCCGGCTTCAAAATTGTGAAAAGTAGCATGGGCGATGACAAAAACCCAAAATATTTGGCTTCGCTTGGCAACAATTTCAACAACATGATGATGTATTCAAAGGTGTACAACGACAACCAAAATCCGCAAAGCAACTTTGCTGCCATCATGGTATGTTCAGAGGCTGACAAAAGCTGTCCGGTAGTGCCCGGAGCGGAAGCCAGATTTGCCCTTCCTTATGACGACCCAAAATTTTATGACAATACACCCCAAGAAACAGAAAAATACGATGAAAGGGTGCGACAAATAGGCCGAGAAATGCTTTATATGATGTCAAAAGCCAAAGAAAGCATAATTTTGAGTGCCGAATCGTCAAAAAATAGTATAAAATGACCAAACTTCCTTTTGTTGAAAAATACTTGACCCTATGGATATTCTTAGCCATGATTTTGGGAGTATCTATAGGAGTAGTTTTCCCTGAATTAAATACATTATTGAACAAACTAAACTATGGAACCACAAACGTGCCTATAGCTTTGGGTCTGGTATTGATGATGTATCCGCCATTGGCAAAGGTAAAATATGAAGGCTTGCCGGCTATTTTCAAGGATGTGAAAATTTTATTCTTATCACTTGTTCAAAATTGGTTAGTAGGCCCGCTCATCATGTTTCTATTCGCCTATATATTTCTACACGATTCACCGGAATATTTTTCAGGCCTGATTCTGATAGGCGTGGCTCGCTGCATAGCTATGGTTATTGTCTGGAACAATTTGGCGGGTGGAGACAATCAGTATGCAGCCGCTTTGGTGGCTTTCAATGCTGTGTTTCAACTTTTGTTTTACTCTGTATTTGTATATGTTTTCCATTACTACCTCCTTCCATTGGTGGGAATCGATGGTTTTGATGTACAAGTATCGTTTCAAGATGTTGCTCAAAGTGTTTTTATCTATTTGTTTATACCATTGTTGGCAGGAATTTTGAGCAGATACATTTTAATAAAAACAAAAGGAAATGAATGGTTTGAAAAAAGCTATTTGCCCGCAATAAGCCCGATTACACTGGTGTCGCTTCTTTTTACCATTGTGGTAATGTTTTCGCTGCAAGGTGCGGCCATATTTTCGTTGCCGCAAAATGTATTGCTCATCGCATTGCCGCTCACGTGCTATTTTGTGGTGATGTTTTTTATGGCATTTTGGCTTTCAAAACTGGCAGGAGCTGAGTATAAAAAATCAATTTCACTAGCTTTCACGGCAGCGGGCAACAATTTTGAGTTGGGCATAGCCGTAGCCATCGCTGTATTTGGTATCAATTCGGGGCAAGCTTTTGCCACGGTGATTGGTCCTTTGATTGAAGTTCCTGTATTGATTTTATTGGTAAAAGCTGTGAAAAGATTTGAATATTAAGGAATAACACTTGTTACTTTAATTAATAAGATATAAAAATGAAAAAAATACTTGTTTTATGCACCGGCAACAGCTGCCGCAGCCAAATAGCCCACGGATATTTGGAAAATATATTAAAAAATAAAGCCGAAGTTTACAGTGCAGGTATAGAAACCCACGGGGTGAATCCAAGGGCCATTGCCACCATGAAAGCCGATGGAATAGACATTTCTACTCATACTTCAAACAATGTAAATGAGTATGCCGACATGGAGTTTGACTATGTAATAACGGTATGTGACAACGCAAAGGAAAATTGTCCCTATTTCCCCGCCAAGGTAAAAATGCTTCACCACAACTTTACCGACCCGGCCAAAGCCAAAGGCACGGAAGATGAAATAATGGCTGAATTTGCCCGAGTTCGCGATGAAATCAAAGCTTATAGCATTGATTTTGCCAAAAACGAATTTATAGATTAATATTTAGTGCTTCTCTTCGCCTCCCGTACCACAGTCCCAAAACTGCTCGGGAGCGAAGGTGGGCTTTTGAGTGGTTTCCCCATTTTTCTTGGCTTGCAGCATTTTATTAATGAGCCTCACCCTTTCTGCCTTGATTTGCTCTCTCAGTTTGGCATCTTGATTGATGTCGAAGTAGCAAACGCCATCTACATAGGTTTGTAGTGGTTTGGCGTAGATAGAGAGCGGATTGGTGTTCCAGAGTACTACATCGGCATCTTTTCCGGCTTTGATGCTGCCTGTAAACTTGTCCCAATGAAGAAGTTTGGCCGGATTGAGTGTCACCATTTTCCAAGCATCTTCTTCGCTCACATCGCCATATTTCACTGCTTTGGCAGCTTCTTGGTTGAGCCTGCGTGCCATTTCAGCATTGTCGGAATTGATGGCTACTGTCACCCCAACTTTGTGCATAAGAGCTGCATTGTAGGGTATCGCATCTTTTACCTCAAATTTATAGGCCCACCAATCGGAAAAAGTAGAGGCTCCTGCCCCATGCTGTTTCATCAAATCGGCCACTTTATAGCCTTCCAAAATGTGGGTAAAGGTGTTTACTTTAATATTATATTTTTCTGCCAGTCGCATCAGCATGATGATTTCTGACTGAACATAGGAATGACAAGTGATGAATCGCTTTTTATTCAAAATTTCCAACACAGCTTCCAGTTGCAAATCTTTTCGTAGAGAGGGGTCGGCTTTGCGTGCAGCTTCGTACTCTCTAGCTCTATTAAACATATCTACATACACTTGCTCCACACCCATACGAGTTTGCGGAAAGCGAATCACGTAGTTATCGCCCCAATTTGATTGTTTTACATTTTCTCCCAAGGCAAATTTTATAAATCCATCTGCTCCGGCTATTTGCATCTCATCGCCTGTTTTGCCCCAGCGGAGTTTTATCAAGCCCGATTGTCCGCCTATGCAGTTGCAAGACCCATGAAGGATTTGTGCGCCCACTACGCCTCCGGCTAAGTTTCTATAAATGTTAATGTCTTCATTATCAATAATATCACCCATACGCACTTCACTTGTCACGGCATGAGTACATTCATTTACGCCACCGCTGATGGCTATGTGCGAATGTTCATCTATAATTCCACTCGTGAGGTGTAGATTTGTGGCATCAATGGTGGTGTCGGCTGCGCCCGACAGCTTGCCTATGGCTGAAATTTTACCATTTTCTATCAATACATCGGTGTTTTTCAATATGCCATCGTTTTCGTTTGTCCACACTGTAGCGTTTTTAAATAGTATTTTCTTCGCTTTTGGGCTTTTTTCGTAGCCATAAGCCTGAAAAGGAAACACTACTTTTCCTATAGCCTTGTTGGTGGAATCGGCTTTTTTTCTTTCTGTGTTTATGGCTTTGATGGCAGAGTCAGTAGGCGCAGGCTCTTTGTAAGTCATGCTGAAAACCATGTTCCAATCAAATTTTAAGCCTTTGTCACTTTCGCCCACTCCGGTGTAGTCGTGGTTGCCCCTTCTCATACCCGAAAGGCGTAATTTTTGCCCTTTCCACTCAAAATTTATTTTTATTTGATTGTTTTCTACTTTCAATGTAGCTTTTGATTTGGTGGTATCTTTATAATATACAATTTCCAACTCTTTTAATTTTCCGGTAATCGCTAGCGTGGCTGTGTCGGGCAACAACATTTTATCACCCTCATTTTTTACAAAGAAATTATATATTCCTCTGTAATCTACAATAATAGAATTTACAATATGCCTTTCGCCCTGTACCCAATGTTCGTGAATGGTGGCCTCATCTTTAAAAATACTATCGGAAGAAATAAAAAAATTGGCAAAATAGCCTTGTTTCAATGCACCTACTTTCTTTTCGGCTTTTATCAATTGGGCTGGAGTTTGTGTCAATGCCTTGAAAGCCTCTGCTTCGGGCAATCCTGCTTTTATGGCTTTTCTTATGTTTGGTAAAAAATGGTTTTTGTCTTTCAATCCATCAGAGCTAATGGCAAACGATATTCCCGATTTCCATAAATAATACAAATTAAACGGAGCCAATTCCCAGTGTTTCATTTGCACAATAGACACCAGTTCAGCATCCATAGGGTCTTCCACATCGATAGCCGAGGGCAAATTTACAGGAACTATGAGCGGTGCATTGGTTTTTTTGATGATTTCTGCCATTTGATAGGCATCGTTTCCCGCTTTGATGATGAATTGAAAACCTGCCTCATCGCCAATTTTATCGGCCCTCAACACATTTTGCTTATCTCCTGCTTCTATGATTTGGGGCAATGGCTTTAAACCTGCAAATGCCTCTAGCGAAATATGCGTTTCGGTTTTATCTTTTCGAGTGGCGTACCAATTCGCATCTAAAAATGTCTGGCGAAGCAGTGCTATTGCGCCCATGAGCGAGCCGGGATAAACTTGGGTAGAAGTGCCTTTGTCAAACGAATAAAAGGCGGCTGCTTTCGCTGTAATCAAACTTTGGTGTTCGGTTTTGTTGCCTAAATGAACCAATGCAGCACTTCCACGGGCTATACCGTCTCTTTGGTGGATAAGTACTGTGCCAAATCCATTTTTTAGGTATTCTTCAGCCGATTTTTCGTCTTTTGCAAACAGTTTGTCGGCTTCTTGGGTCGATTTTATGGCATCGTTCCACGAATATGCGCCCTCTTTTTTTGCATCATATTGGGGGGTATTTCCTTCACGCTGTGCCACATTGGGTTTTATACCATACGAAGATATCAGTTCTACAAACGAAGGATAAATATATTTGCCATATAGTGGAAAAACAGTAGCATTTTTGGGAATACTCACATTTTTGCCCACTTGCTTCACTACTCCGTTTTCTATCAATAGGGTAGCATCTTCCAACTTGGTTTGGTGGTCGGTAAAAATGTTTACATGTGTAAAAGCATAAAGTTGGGGCCGTTGGTCTACTGCACCGTTTGTGTAAAAAGTGGTTTGCGCACCTAGTTCCAAAACAAGTAATGAAACTAGCGCAACAGAGAGATATTTTTTTACCATTTGTTAAAAGTACTTTGCCTATATGCAAGCATAAAGATATGATATAATACCAATCCTTCAAAATCGGTAGTAGGTACATGGCTTTCTAAGGGAATATACGTAGACCAAGCCTACGTACTTAAATTCTATATTTTCAGCATTTATACTTTGAGTCTTTCTTTTTCATTTTGCCAAATTCGTAGCGAGGGTAGCCTCACCCACCTATATACTTATAAACATACATTTACTATGAACAAAAAGAGAATTTATACCATAAGCACTGAAAAGGGTATAGTGGTAGTAGACACACAAGGGAAAGAAGTAATAGAAAGCTTTATCATCAAAGAAAGCAAACAAGATAATCCAAAAGAAGAAACAGAGAAAAACCGTACCCACACCGTGAAACAAGACAATTAACTTGCAGATTTATCGGATTTTATAACTGTGTGTTTATACTTTTTCACTTATTTTGCCGCATAAATACATTTTTATGCAAAAAATACTTATCACGGGTTCAAACGGTTTGTTAGGCCAAAAATTAGTAGAATTGATAGTAAGCTCAGGCGAATTTGAGCTCATAGCCACGGGCAGAGGAATAAACAGATTATCAAAATTTAGCAATAAATATACCTACGTAAGCCTAGACATCACCAGCAAAGAGGCCGTGATGAATGCCATATCAACCCATAAACCCCATGTGGTAATTCATGGAGCGGCCATGACCAATGTTGACCAATGTGAACTCAATAAAGAAGAATGTTGGCTCCAAAATGTGGTAGCCACTCGAAATATAGCTGAGGCTTGTTTGGCAAACGGCAGTTTTTTGGTTCACGTATCTACCGATTTTATCTTTGACGGCAGCGAAGGCCCACTTAAAGAAGAGGCCAAACCGGCTCCGGTAAGTTTTTACGGATACAGCAAATTGGCGGCAGAAGAATTAATCCAAAAGATGGAAGGCTTGGAATGGAGCATAGCCCGCACGGTGTTGGTCTATGGCATAGCAGAAGACATGAGCCGTACAAACATTATACTTTGGGTAAAGAAATCGCTGGAAGAACAAAAACAAATAAAAGTAGTAGACGACCAATGGCGCACGCCTACTTTGGCAGAAGATTTGGCACAAGGTTGTTACCTCATAGCCAAAAAGCAAGCCAAAGGCATATTTAATATATCAGGAAAAGATTTTTTAAATCCGCTCCAAATGGCCTATATGACTGCCGATTATTTTGGTCTGGACAAATCGTATATCACCAAAGCCGATTCCACTACCTTTTCTCAGCCGGCAAAGCGCCCACCCAAAACAGGTTTTGTGATAGATAAAGCCATCAATGAACTGGGCTACAAGCCCCACAGTTTTGAAGAAGGTATCGCTTTGTTGGCATCACAATTGAAGCAAATGTAGGATTTTGATGTGTTAATAGTTACTTTAGCATATCTGTAGCTAATAAAAGCACATCAAAATGTCATTTTTAAGATGCTCCGTACTACATTAATATTTTTTACAATAGCAATTTTATTGATTTTAGAACACCCAGCCGTACTTGCGCAGGGCTGTAGCGATGCAGGCTTTTGTACCATGGGCGCAATGCGCCCCAATCAGCCTTTTGCAAGAAAAATAAATTTCAAACTCCGTTCTGTGGAATTGAGCAGCTACTTTGGGCTTACTCAGTTCTATCTAAAAATATTTTCCATCACTGCCGATGCCAATATCGGCATTACGAAAACCACCACGGCACAGGTAAAACTTCCTTACCAATACGTAGACGGTTTTTTGGCTAATACCCAAGGGATGGGCGATATTTCGATCAGTGCTACCCAAATGCTTATTACCAGAGAAAATTTTCAAGTAAGCATCTCCTTAGGTGGCAAAATACCCACGGGCGATGCCAATTTGAAAGCCGAAGGCAGGGCTTTGCCATCATACTACCAAACTACGCTTGGCACATGGGATGTAGTGGGCGGAATTTCGCTCATCACCAAAAACTGGCTCTTTGCGACCGGCTACCAACAGGCTTTGACACAAAATAAAAACGAGTTTCTTTGGGGGCCTTGGAATAGAACTTCAGACTCGGTAGTGGCTGCTCATTACCCAAAGTCCAGATACTTGAAAAGAGGCAACGATGTGATGTTTAGGGTGGAGAAAAACTTTAGGTTTACCAACTGGAACACCTACATAGGGCTGTTGGTGGTGCACAGACTTAATCCTGACACATTTTTGGATGTAGACAGAAAAAGAAAAGAAATTGTAGGGAGTGACGGAACAGCAGCAACCATACTTTTTGGCGCAGGCTATAGGTTCAATACACGCTCTGCCATCAAAATCATGGGCGGGCTCAATGCCAATACGCTTTGGCGAGACAAGCTTATCAGAAGAATATCAGAACAAAATGGAAGGTTTATAGAGCGCAACCCCGATGGCCTCTCAAGAAAGTTGGTTGTTACCATAGGCTACGAATATCGTTTTTAAAAAAATATCTGTGCACTCGCCTATTTTGCCATAGTTTTAATATTTAGATGTAATTTGCGGCAAAATTTGAGAAAAACAAACTAATGACATACTCCATCGGCCACACTACAGGCAGCATACACTCCAAAATTCATTTAGCATCTTCAAAAAGCGAGAGCAACAGAGCCCTGATAATCAATGCACTTACTGGCAACGCTTGCAACATACAAAATGTTTCTACCGCCCGTGACACCGTGACTATGAATCGCCTTCTGAATTCAAAAGAAGAAGTTTTGGATGTGATAGATGCAGGCACTACCATGCGATTTCTCACCGCCTACTTAAGCTTGGGCAAACAAGAACGCATCATTACCGGTACAGAACGCATGTGTGAACGCCCGATTGGATTATTGGTAGACGCACTTCGAGAAATAGGTGCTGATATAGAATATTTGAAAGAAGAAGGTTTTCCTCCTTTGAAAATCAAGGGTATGCAAACCCAGCGCAAAAACCGCATACAAATCCGTGGTGATGTGAGCAGCCAGTACATTTCTGCTCTGCTAATGATAGCCCCAAATTTGCCTTTGGGCCTTACACTTGACCTCACGGGAGAAATTGGCTCTCTTCCCTACATACAGATGACACTGCAAATGATGGCTGATTTTGGTATCAAGTATCAATTTATTGATAGCACTATAACCGTGCACGCGCAGCCTTATAAACCCACTTCGTTTTATGTAGAGTCCGATTGGTCGGGGGCGAGCTATTGGTTCAGTGCAGCTGCTTTGGCAAAAGAGGCAGAAATAGAGCTGATAGGACTTAAAAAAAACTCCCTTCAAGGTGATGCCGCCATCGTGCCGATGTTGGAAAAACTAGGTGTTAGCACCACTTTTAAAGAAACTTCCATAGTCCTCAAAAAGGATAGCAGTTTTACTTTGCCATCAAAAATAGAAATAGACTTTACCCATTGCCCCGATATAGCCCAGACCTTAGCCGTGATTTGCGGAGGACTGGGTGTGGAATTGGTGATGACAGGAGTAGAAAGCTTAAAAATAAAAGAAACAGACCGATTGGCAGCACTTGAAGCCGAACTGGGAAAATTTGGAGTGGCTGTAAAAGAAATTGCAAAACACACATATTCAGTAACCGGCAAGGCCAAAGTAGACAACCAAAGTGTATATACCTACAAAGACCACCGCATGGCTATGGCCTTTGCACCTTTGGCTCTTTTGGGAGAAGTACAAATAGAAAACCCCGATGTAGTGGTGAAATCTTATCCTTCTTATTGGGACGATTTGAAAATAGCGGGGTTTAGTGTGAATTAATACTACTGACATATTCCATATTTAAACCAAAGCCGAAAAATATTCCCTTCGGCTTTTCTTGTTTTATTATAAATTTTTATAGGAAATAGTCTATTTTTGGGGTTATGTTACCTATACTATTCTACCTAAAATGAAAACTACAATTAACACTTGGCTGCTATTCGCAACACTATTTGTATCCATTCACCTTTCTGCTCAAACCAAACCCAACATCATACACATCATTGTAGACGATGTGGGCTACGATGATATTGGTTGCTTTGGCGCTTGGGACATAAAGACCCCAAACTTAGATAAATTAGCATCTGAGGGGCTAATATTTACTAATTTCTACGCTCCACACCCTACCTGTACACCTACTAGAGCCGCTATTCTCACTGGCAGATATGCCATGCGTATGAACAAAAACACGGGACTCGATGTACTTTGGCCTTACGACACCACAGGTCTTTCTCCTAAAAATGAAATAGCCATACCCGTTTTACTCAAAAAAGCGGGCTACACCAGTGCCATGATTGGCAAATGGCATTTGGGACATCAAGCACAATTTTTGCCACTCAACCATGGTTTTGATATGTTTTATGGTCTAGCCTACCCCAACGACCACGGCCCAGAACGGTATAACAATGCCAATACACTCAACTTGCCTCCCATTCAGCTTTTTGAAGGCAACAAAGCCATTGCCTCGCTCGACAATAACCAATTGGCAGAACTTCCAGCTCAGTTTGTGAGGAAAGTTTGTGCTTTCATTAGAGAGCAATCCAAGAGTGGCACACCTTTCTACCTTCAATATGGCAATATAGAAACACATACACCTTGGTTTCTGCCCAAAGGATTTGAAGGCCAATCAAAGGCCGGTGCGTATGGCGATGCTGTAGAATACATGGACAGGAGCATTGGAATCATTTTAAAACAGCTGAAAGATGCTAAGCTTGACCAAAATACCCTTGTGATAATCACCTCAGACAATGGTCCACTGGTAAAAATGTCAGAGGAATTAGAAAATTGCTATGGCAAATATGCTGTAGTAGACACCATAAGAGCTAAAAAGCACAAATTGAGAGACGGAAAGACCTCTGCAAAGTTTGAAGGTGGTACCAAAGTGTCGTGTGTGATGAGATGGCCGGGCGTAATCCCCTCAAACAGCAAGAGCGAACATATCACCGATGGTACAGATTTGTTCACCACCCTACTTACAATAGCTGGAATTGCTGTGCCAAACGACAGAGTGATAGACGGAAAGAATATTTTGGAATTGATGAAAAGCCCCAAAACGGCCGCCCCTGTGAGAGACATTTTCTTTTGCTCTAAAGGCAGAGCAGGAATTTATGGAGTGCGCCAAGGCAAATGGAAACTTGCTGTTGTAAAACAGCAAGAATGGTGGCCTACGCCCGTGGTAAAAACCATGCTCTACAATCTAGAAAGCGATCCAAAGGAGAGCACAGATTTATCTGCAAAATATCCCGACAAAAAAACTGAACTGCTAAAAATGTATGAAGAAGCAGAGAAAAATTTGATTGGGGATAAGGAGTTGAGAAGGTTTTGATTCCTGTATTTGTAGAAAATATTTTCTTTTTCTATTTCAATCTTTAATCCAAACATTTTTTACGAAAAGATTTATATTTTTATGGGTAAAACATTCTACAAATGATTACCGTTGATGAAATTGCTTCGTTTCTCTCTGCTACGCTACCGCCTGTTTACCAAGAAAGCTACGATAACTCGGGGCTTTTGGTGGGCTCGCTCGATTTTACACTCAAAAATATTCTTGTGACACTCGATGTCACTGAAGAGGTGATAAACGAGGCTTTTATGAACGACTGCAATCTCATTGTAGCACATCACCCCATTATTTTCAAAGGCATTAAAAGCCTTACGGGAAAAAATTATGTAGAAAAAACCATCATTAAAGCCATAAAAAACGACATTGCCATCTATGCCTCACACACCAATCTCGACAACTTAAAAAATGGTGTGAGCTTTAAAATGGCTGAGAAATTGGGACTAAAAAATGTAAAGACATTATCCCCCAAAAAAGACACACTCAAAAAACTCACCGTATTTGTGCCAGTAGAACACGCTGAAAAACTACTTTCTGCTCTTCACGAAGCCGGAGCGGGAAATATAGGCAACTACAGTGAGTGCAGTTTTCAAACCGAGGGTTTGGGCAGCTTTAAGCCAAACGACCTGGCCAATCCAACTGTGGGTAAAAGTGGTAAGAAAGAATTGGTGAAAGAGCAAAAAATAGAGGTGCTGCTACCTATAGATAAAGAAAAGGCGGTGTTGAAGGCCATGTACAAATCTCATCCCTATGAGGAAGTGGCTTATTTTCTTCAAAATCTGGAAAACTACAATCAAGACATTGGTTCCGGCATTGTGGGCGATTTGCCACAAGAGATGCGCACAGAATATTTTTTTGACAAATTGAAAGCCATTTATAAAACCAAGACCCTACGGCATACCAAACAAGTGAAAGACACCGTAAAGCGGGTGGCTATGTGTGGCGGAGCAGGAAGTTTCCTTTTGAAAGATGCTATTGCGCAAAAAGCCGATATTTATGTAAGTGCAGATTTTAAATATCATGAGTTTTTCGATGCCGAAGATGCCATAATAATAGCAGATATTGGGCATTATGAAAGCGAACAATACACAAAAGAATTATTACTGGAAATTATATCAAATAAATTTCCTAATATTGCAGTCCTTTTGTCAAAAGTAAACACCAACCCCGTTTTCTACACCTAATTGCATGGAACAAACCGTAGAGCAGAAACTAGAATCGCTTCTAAAGCTGCAAACTATAGATTCAAATATTGATGATATAAAAAAAGTAAGAGGTGACCTTCCCGAGGAAGTTCGTGACATCGAAGACGAGATAGTGGGCTTCGAGACCCGTATAGGCAAATACAACGAAGAAATCAAAGGCTTTGAAGATGTGATTTCCGGTCACAAAAACGGAATCAAAGATGCCGAAAAGCTGATAAAAAAATACGAAGACCAACAGCAGAATGTCCGCAACAACCGCGAGTTTGATGCCATAGCCAAAGAAATAGAGTTGCAACAACTTGAAATTCAGCTTTGTGAGAAAAAAATCAAAGAGGCCAACTTCAAGATAGAGCAAAAAAGAAAAGATATTGAGGCTACCTCTGCTTCGTTGACTGCCAGAAAAGCTGATTTGGAAGCTAAGAAAAATGAGCTGAACGTAATCATAGCCGAAGGTGAAGAAGAAATAAAATCTTTAATGAAAGAGCGCGAATCGGCTACTAAAAATGTGGAAGAAAAGCTCTTGATGTCATACAACCGCTTGCGTAACAATTTCCGTAATGGATTGGCAGTGGTGTTTGTAAAGCGCGATTCATGCGGTGGTTGCTATAACCAAGTGCCGCCTCAGCGCCAAGCCGAAATCAAAGAAAAGAAGAAAATCATCGTTTGCGAACACTGCGGAAGAATATTGGCTGGAGTAGAAACAATCGTAGCTCCGGAAGTAGTAGCCAAAAGAGGCAGCTTACTGAAAGAAATGAGAGAAACGGCATAGAAATAGTATAAATTCAGGTATAATAAATAAAAAAGGAGCGAAAGCTCCTTTTTTATTTATTATGCAGCCACTGCTCAGGGTCTTGCTTCTCGTTACCTTTCCATACTTGAAACTGTACCTCGCTCACTTCATCATCGTTGGTATATACCTCACCTATTACCTCTTTTGCTTTTAGTTTTTGGCCATTTTTCACATTCACAGTTTTTAACTTGGCATAAAAAGTATAGTAATCACCATGTTGAATCATCACTATTTGGTTCATTCCCGGCACTTCGGCCACTGCAGTGACAGTACCTTCAAACACCGTGCGTACTTTCTGCCCTTTGTTGGTTTGGATATCTACCCCTAAATTTTCCACTGTCACATGCTGCAACACCTGGTGGGGGCGTTTGCCAAAGCGTTGGGAAATAAATCCCTGTTCCACCGGCCAAATCAATTTGCCTTTAGCAGCAGCAAAATTTGTAGAAGTGTAGTTAATATCGGCTTGTTTTTTTAATTTTTTGTCGTTAGCTGCAGCATTGGCTGCGTTGGCTTTGGCGGCCGCTGCGGCCTCAGCTGCCGCACGCTCCATTTCTCTTTTTATTAAATCTGTAATGAGTTTTTCAAGTTTCTTGAGGTTTTTTTTGCGTTCTTCAATTTCATCCAAAAGTTCGGTCTCCTTTTTCGAGAGTTCAGCTACAGTACTTTCTTGTACAATTTTTAGCCCATTTAAGTTGTTGTTTTCCTCTTTCACCGTACTCACTACTTGCGAGCGCTCCTGCCGCTTTGCATAAAGCTGCCTGCGTTTTAGGCGCATTACTTCGGCTATTTTATTTATTTGCTTTACATGTTTGTGTCGGGCCTGTGAGTAATACTTAAAATATTTGATTCTCTGTATGAGTTGATTAAACGTGTTTGAAGAAAACAGAAATATAAGTTTACTGTAGGTGTCGTTTGCCTTGGCTGTATTGTATATCATTTTAGCATATTCTTGCTTCAATGCTTTCAAATGCTGCTGCAGGTCTTTTATAGCGTTTTCGGTTTGCCTTATTTCTAGGTCTATAATTCTTATCTCCTTTTCATAAGTACTTATTTGCTTGGCCTTTTCCTTTATTTGTTGGGCTATTACATTGAGTTGACCTATTGTTACGGTTTTTTTATTGCGTGTCTCATTTAGTATTTTATTGGTCTCCTCAATTTTTTTTTGATTTTCGATTTTTTCTTTTTCTAGGTCTACGCGCTTTTTTTGAGCTGAAACTTGCGTAAAAGAGCCTAATAGGAATATAAAAATAAAAAATAGGTATTTACAAAAGCCTGCAGGGGAGTTTCTGTGCATAGTCCCTCAAATATAATGCAAATATCGGCAAGGCTACTAGCCGAGTATTTCAAAAAATGAAGTTTTTATTTCGTTTATCGGAGTCTCAGTTTTGAGCCCGTCATAAATAGCTCTTATTAAGTAAGGCGATTTATCAATCGGCAAGCCAATGTATACAGCCACATCTTTCAAAAAATCTTTTTCTGCGGCATCGAAGTTTAAGTCATCGAGTAGGGCGTTCATGAGATAGAGTATGTATTCAAACTTCCCTTCATTACTGGTAGGAATCTCTAATCTTTCAGGCTCTAACTCCTCTGCCAAGCTATCTACATCGCTGGGTCGCATACCATTGTTGGTAGCCATTTCCATTAGTTTCAACACCCTTTCATCCTTCACAGGCACAGGCTTGGCTTTCACATTTTCTTCTGCAAAGCGCCTGATTTTTCTTTTAGGGTCGTATAACCAGTGGAGCATATAATTTTACACAATTAAAATCAGTTATTTTACAGCAGTTGTGCTTCAAAAGTTTAATATCAACGGCTGTTGTGGAAAAGTTTTTTAAAATATAACATTATCATAGCCTTACAAATCTTTTGTAATGAAATTAATTAAATTTTAATCAGATGAAGGTAAATTATTTAAATTTGACACCAATAAATAGATTCAATATGGTATACAAATGAGAACACAATATTTATTTTTCGTTTTTAGTATGTAAATTTACTTCATCAAACAGCCGAAGTTTCATAAACCCACGCACAACTTGAAAACCAAGCAAACCATATACGATTGGCTCACAGCCAACTTTATTGTAAACATCAGAAACGAAGAAAATTTTTCTTTGAAGGCTAATTTTAGGCTTAACTATGCTAAGTTTTTAGTGGTCATATCGGTGTTTGTGGTGGTGGTTTCATTTATATCTATCACACTTTTCAAGTGGTTCGACAGCTTTTATTCAGACGAGATACGCAAAGACAAGGCTTTCAGAAAAAAAATAATATTACTTAACAAAACAATAGATTCGCTATCGACAGAGGTGGTGAGGCGCGATTCGTTTCTTTTAAGCTTTAAAAAAATGCTTACAGGCGATAAAGAAGCACTGGAAACTGCTCGGCTGAAAGTGAGAAATGAACAAGAACCGACCATAACAAAGCATGAAAGCCACATATCGGAAGCAGAGCTTGCTTTGCGGGCTGAGTTTGAAGGAAAAAAACCAAAGGCAACTTTTGTTTCTTCCAACGAGGCATCAACCGGAACAAAAACCAGCTTGTCAAACATTTATTTTTTTCCTCCAATCTCAGGTTTGGTGAGCAACCATTTCGATAAAGACACTAAACACTATGGCGTAGACATATTGGCTAAAGAAAACGAACCCATAAAATGTATAGCCAGTGGTTCTGTCATCTACTCGGGCTGGAGTTTCGATACGGGCTATATGTTGGTGGTGCAGCACGATGAAGACTTAATATCGGTATATAAACATAATGCTTCGTTGCTGAAAAAAGTAGGCGATAATGTAAATTCGGGCGAAGTAGTGGCTATCATCGGCAATTCAGGAGAGATTACTACAGGTCCGCATCTGCACTTTGAGCTGTGGTACAAAGGTCATCCATTGAACCCTTTGGATTATATTGTGTTCTAATGGTAGATTTATGGCAGCAGAAGAAAAAGAATTTAGTGGAAAGGTATTTGATGGTGAAATACTTTCCAAAGTATATGCCTTTGTGACACCTTACAGGCATATTTTTTATTTATTGGTAATGCTCACGCTCGTTGCAGGGCTTGTCACTCCTTTGCGGCCTTATTTGGTACAAGTCACAATTGACAAATATATTCTTGCCAATAATCCTTCCGGCTTGAAAACGATGATGCTGGTGCTGGTGGCAGTATTGTTTTTTCAAGCCTTGCTCGATTATGCCAATTCTTATCTATCGGCTTGGTTGGGTCAAACCATTATAAAAGATGTAAGGCAGAAGCTTTATGCTCATTTGTTGCAGTTTAGACTAAGCTTTTTTGACCGCACACCCATAGGTAGGCTCATCACTCGCTCTATTTCAGATATTGAGACTATCTCCGATATTTTTACCGAAGGCTTGGCTGATATAGCAGGCTCGGTGTTACAGCTCATTTTCATCATGGCACTCATGCTGTATCTTGATTGGCGACTAACCCTTATCAGCTTATCTGTTATACCGTTTTTGCTAATCAGCACTTATATATTCAAAGAAAAAGTAAAGAAATCGTTCAACGATGTGCGCACTGCGGTGGCTAATCTCAATACTTTTGTCCAAGAGCACATCACAGGAATGAACATAGTTCAAATATTCAACAGCGAAGAAAGGGAGTACGAAAAGTTTAAAGCCATTAACAAAGAGCACAGAAATGCCAATTTGCGTTCAGTTCTTTACTATTCGGTATATTTTCCTGTAGCCGAGGTATTGAGTGCTGCCGGAATAGGTCTTTTGGTGTGGTGGGGAGCTAGAGGAGTGGTAAACGAAACCGTGACTTTAGGCACTCTTATTGCCTTTATTATGTATATAAATATGTTTTTTAGGCCAATAAGAGAGATTGCAGATAAGTTTAACACCTTACAAATGGGTATTGTAGGCTCCGCAAGAGTCATTAAGTTGCTGGAAACAAATGAATATTTACCTGCAAATGGTAACTACAAACCCGATAGGCTAGAAGGGCGCGTTAGGTTTGAAAACATTTGGTTTGCTTATTCAGATGAAAATTATGTGCTAAAAAACATCTCATTTGAGGTAAAACCAGGGGAAACAGTAGCCTTGGTGGGAGCAACAGGGGCAGGAAAATCTTCTATTATCAATCTTTTGAGCCGATTTTATGAAGTAAATAAAGGTAAAATATCTATTGATGATACAAATTTGCTTGAATACGACCTTGAATGGTTGCGCACACGGATAGGAGTAGTACTCCAAGATGTTTTTCTTTTTTCAGATACCCTTGAAAACAATATAACACTTGGTAATAAAAACATAAGCAAAGAACAAATAGTGGCTGCCGCTAAAGCAGTAGGTGCTAATGAATTTATAGAAAGACTTCCCGGAGGACTGGATTACAACGTAATGGAGCGTGGTGCAACACTTTCCGTAGGACAGCGCCAATTAATTTCATTTGTGCGAGCGATGGTCTATAATCCTGAAATTTTGGTGCTGGACGAAGCTACCTCATCCGTAGACAGCGAGACAGAAGCTTTAATTCAAAATGCACTTTCGTCTATGCTCAAAGGTCGCACATCCATAGTAATCGCTCACAGGCTTTCGACCATTCGAGAGGCGGACAAAATCATAGTGATAGACAAAGGCCAAATAGTAGAACAAGGCACCCACGAAGAACTTTTGGCTCTGGAAGGCTATTACGCAAACCTAAATAGAATGCAGTATCAGGCTTTTGTGTAGTTAATTATTAGTTTTTTTGCATCTCCACAAAGTATTTATAAAAATAGGGAATGGTTTCTATTCCTTTTAGAAAGTTCCATACCCCAAAATGCTCATTTGGCGAATGTATGGCATCGGTGTCGAGGCCAAAGCCCATAAGAACAGATTTCAAGCCCAACTCTTTTTCAAAAAGTGCAACAATGGGGATGCTGCCACCGCCACGTGTTGGTACAGGCTTTTTACCGAAAGTAGCTTCCATAGCTTTTTCAGCAGCTTTGTAGCCAATGTGTGATATGGGCATTACATAAGGCTCGCCTCCATGGTGTGGTCTCACTTCTACTTTTACCGATTTGGGAGCAATTTTCTCAAAATGAGATTTGAAAAGTGTTGTTATCTTTTCTGATGCCTGATTGGGAACTAATCTCATCGAAATTTTGGCATAGGCTTTTGAAGGCAAAACTGTTTTTGCACCTTCGCCTATGTATCCACCCCAAATTCCATTTACATCAAGTGTAGGCCTTATTGATGCTCTTTCTTGTGTGCTGTAGCCTGTTTCTCCGGCTATATCATCAATTTGAAGGTCTTTTTTATACGATTGTAAATCAAAGGGGGCTTTTGACAAGAGACTTCGTTCTTCATTAGAAAGTTCTTCCACATCATCATAAAATCCCGGAATGGTGATTCTACCCGAATCATCGTGGAGCGAGGCTATCATTTTTGCTAAAATATTAATAGGATTAGCCACTGCACCTCCATAAACCCCCGAATGCAAATCGCGTGAGGGGCCAGTTACTTCCACTTCTAAATAGCTTAGTCCACGCAATCCGCAATCGATAGACGGAATATCGTTGGCTATGATGGCAGTATCCGAAATGAGAATAATATCTGCTTTGAGTTTTTCCTTATTTTTTTGTACAAAAGGGCCTAGATTGTCTGACCCCACCTCCTCTTCGCCTTCAATCATAAACTTTACGTTGCAAGGCAAAGAATTTGTTTTGAGCATCATTTCGAAGGCTTTTATGTGCATAAACATTTGCCCTTTATCATCACATGCGCCACGAGCATAAATTTTTTCGTTTTTTACCACAGGTTCAAATGGTGGATGATGCCATAACTCTAACGGTACGGCCGGCTGCACATCGTAATGGCCGTAAACCAACACTGTGGGTAAAGCTTTGTCTATTATCCTTTCTGCATACACCACAGGAAAGCCGCCTGTGGAACAAAGTTCAGCTAAGTCTGCTCCAGCTTTTAATAAGCTGTCTTTTACCCATTCTGCTGTTTTTTGTACTTCGTTTTTGTATTGTGGGTCGGCACTGATGGAAGGGAGGCGAAGTACTTCAAAGAGTTCGTTTAAAAAAGTAGATTTGTGGTTTTCGATATAGGCAGAATACATATAAAATGAGGATTTAGCCACAAAAATACGATTTGCGGTAATTATTCTGCAAAATATATGCTAAAGGCAAAAAATGATTGATATTTTGGAATAAGCGAAATAAAAAAACACACAAAACTACTCTTCGGGGCATACTTTGCCGTCAAACTCCACACATTGGGCTTTTTCGTTGATATAAAAAAATACCTCACCGGCTATTCTGTACACAGGAGCCAATAATTGGCCGTTATAGCTTTGATAATCACCAATTTTCAAGAAAAATTCAGGAATCAATGCTTTTCCTTGTCGGTTGTAGATGCCAAACTTTCCTGATTTGTTTTGTACCAAAACCAAAGCACTATCAGGACCATATCGCTCTACATGCGGGTATTCCAAGGGTATAAATTCTCTGCCGTTTTTGTCTACACAACCAAACGATTGCTTTTTGGCTACTATGGCAAAACTTTTTTTAAAATCAGTAACGTAGTCGTATTTAGGCTTGATTACCTCATCGCCATTTTTATTCAAAAAGCCTACTTTGCCTCTCAGTTCCACCCACACCATTCCTTCGCTGTACGAACCTGCATTGTCGAAATAAAAACGACTGGAAGGGCGGCCTGTACGGTCAATAAATCCCGTTCTGCCAAATTCTTCTGACGATGCGGTAGCGAAGCCTTCTTGAAAATTTCGTAATCTTATGTACTTTATCTCTGTTATTTCTTTGCCTGTGGTGTCTACAAAGCCCATTTTATCAGCAATTTGTACTTTGGCAAAACCATTTACATAATCTTCTGCTTTATCGTATTTAAATGGAGTTATTTCTTTGCCAAACCTGTTGACATATCCAAGCTTACCTCCTTTTTTGGCCACAGCAAAACCATTCTTGAAATCATAAGCCACCTCATAAAGTGCTTTGGTTACTTTCTCGCCTGTAATGGAATTTTTATAGCCCCATTTTTCGCCTTCCATCGTCATTCTTTTTTCTGCAACAATGTCTTGTGAATGAGCATTTAAAATAGTGATAAGTGTAAATAGGCTTAAAAGAAAAGTATTTTTCATGTCACGGATTGGTTTTGTATTCTCTTTTCAAAAATAGACAATACAAATTGATTTTTCAAAACCATGTAATTTAATCAAGGGTAGTTAGTTAGTAGAATGTACTAATTCGGCATTCAAAAACCACCAAGATAACCCTAAACTTAATCTTTTGTTAAAACACAATTATGCTAAATTGCCCATTTGTAAGTATTTATTGTACAGGGTTTTATATGTGTATACTTTTTCTTTTTCAGGCAAATAGGTTTTTTCAAATCCACTACCCATGGCTTTCTGAGCTGCTTCAAAGTTTGGATGCACTCTTGCGGCCACGGCTGCTGCCATAGCCGAACCTAGCGCACATGCTTGTTCGGCCCGTGCTATTTGGATAGGCATATCCAGTACGTTGGCTATGGTTTGCATCACATAAGCAGATTTTTTTGACACACCACCTAGACCGATTACACCATCAATGCGTACTCCTTCCGAAGTAAAACAATCAACAATGGCTTTAGCACCAAAAGCAGTGGCTTCTACCAAAGCTTTAAATATTTTGGTTGCATCTGTGGCTAATGACAAACCCTGAATGGTTGCTTTCACGGTTTGGTCTGCATTGGGAGTTCTGCGACCATTGAGCCAATCGAGGGCTACCAAATCGTGTTCTGTAACGGGAAGTTTGGCAGCATTTTCGCTTAAATTTTTTATCAAAATGCTTTCAAGTTCCTCTATTAATTTTTCTTTTTGCTCAAATGAGATAGTTTTCGACTGTTCTATAATTTCCAAACTTGGCCTGAGTAACACATTTTTAAACCAAGCATAGACATCGCCAAAAGCCGATTGTCCGGCTTCTAGCCCCATCATATTGGGCACAATAGAGCCATCTACCTGTCCACAAATGCCTTTGACGAGTTTTGAACCTATTTCATCTAGGGGTGCCAAAAGCATGTCGCAAGTGGAAGTGCCCATCACTTTACTCAGAAAATAAGGTCTTATTTCAGCACCTATTGCCCCCAAATGGGCATCAAATGCACCTACACCTATCACTACTTGGGTAGAAAGACCTAACTTCTTTGCCCATTCAGTAGAAATTTTTCCTGCTGCTGTATCAGAAGTATAGGTGTCGGAATAAAGATTTTCTCTTATTCCTATTAAATATGGCGAAAGTTTCGAAAAAAATTCTTGTGGTGGAAGTCCGCCCCAATCGCTGTGCCACATGGCTTTGTGGCCTGCTGCGCAGCGACTTCGCTTCATGGTTTTGGGATTTGTGTTGCCACAGAGCACACCCGTGACCCAGTCGCAATGCTCAACCCACGAGTATGATTTTTTCCGAATATTTTCGTCATGTTTGAGTATATGTAGTATTTTAGCCCAAAACCATTCTGAAGAGTATACCCCACCCACATATTTTGTGACATCTACTCCACCCCAATTTCGTGCCAAATCGTTGATTTCTTCGGCTTCCAAAGTGGCTGTGTGGTCTTTCCACAAAACAAACATGCCGTTTGGGTTTTCATTTTCTCCTGCTAAAAGTGAAATGGGTGTGCCTTTTTCATCAACCGCACAAGGGGTAGAGCCTGTAGTGTCTACTGTGATGCCCACCACATTTTCAGCAGTGCCTTTGGGCGATTGGGCTAATGCGTTTTTTATAGTCGTTTCCAAACCCTCTAAATAGTCGAGCGGGTGTTGGCGAAACTGATTTTTTTCAGCATTGCAATACAAGCCTTGTTTCCAACGAGGATAATAAAACACATCTGTTCCTACAATTTCGCCTGTAGCTGTGTTTACTACAATTGAGCGGACAGAATCTGTGCCGTAATCTACGCCAATGGTATATTTTTTTGATTCATTGCTCATAATTGATAACTATTTCTGCCCATAGTAGGCATTTTTGCCGTGTTTTCTCAGATAGTGTTTATCTAATAAATATTGGTCAATGGGGTGCTTGTTGCCCAAAAGTTCGGTTCTGAAAGCCATTTTAGCTACTTGTTCCAACACCACAGCATTGTGTACAGCGTTGTCGGCATCTTTTCCCCAAGCAAAAGGCGCATGACCATGCACCAACACACCGGGAATAGCCGATGGATCAATATTTTTCTCTTTGAAGCATTCTACTATTACATTTCCAGTTTCTTTTTCGTAGGCAGTTTCTATTTCTTGCTTAGTGAGCTTGCGGGTGCAAGCCACTTCACCGTAAAAATAATCGGCTTGGGTAGTTCCATAAGCCGGTATGGCTCTGCCTGCTTGTGCCCAACTGGTGGCCCATTCGCTATGTGTGTGCACTATCCCACCAATTCCAAGAAAATTTTTATACAAAATAATGTGTGTAGCAGTATCGGACGATGGTTTATAATACCCTTCAACTACTTTGCTTTCTAAATCTACTACCACCATATCACTCGCCTTCATGCTGTCGTAGCCTACGCCACTTGGTTTTATCACCACCAATCCCTTTTCTCGGTCTATGGCACTCACGTTTCCCCAAGTAAAAATTACTAACCCATGTTTTACAATTTCCAGATTGGCTTTATAGACTTTTTCTTTTAATTCTTCGAGCATGGTTATTATTTTAATTATCGTGGCAACAAAACTTTTATTTTGCTTTGGACAAATATACAAATAAACCTATAAGTGTAAAAAGTACACTTATAGGTTTTCAAAAATAATAACCTTACTACCTATTTTGATTCGGTGGGTGGAGAATATTTCACTACATCTATGGCTATGCCATTGGGGTCTTGCACAGCAAAGTGCCTATCGCCCCAGAGCTCGTTTCTGATGTCAATTTTTATTTCTACACCTTTTTGCTTTAGCTCATTGTAGATTTTGTCTACATCTTCCACCTCAAGCGTGATGTACATACCTTCTCCACGATAAGGTTTATGAAAAAGAGGCTGTTGGCTAGGGTGATTGGGCAATAGAAAGCTGAGCTCTGCTTCGTGACTTGGGGTGTGAAGCAGCAAGTAAAATTCATTTTCAAAAACTACACCAAAGTTTAAAATTTGTGTGTAAAAAGCTTTGGTTTCGGTTAATTTTTCGGTGACAATGCCTGCATTTAGTTTCATGTGGTTGGTGTTTTTGGTTGAATTTTTTGGGGAACAACCACTCGCAAATAAGCAAGCAGCGGAAATAATAGTGATGAATCGTTTCATGAATTATTAAATTTAATGAACGATACAAATGTCGGGCAAGCGAAAAAAATAACATTGTAAAAAACGGACAAACGAATATCTTCAGAAGCGATGAAGATTTCTAAAAATAATTATGCGTTTGAATCTAAAAAGATTAAATTCATTATTATAAAAAACAGAAACCCTTGATTATCAAATAATATATTCTTGTCTTTTAGATCTTTATCATGATATGAAATTGACCCAAAATATTGATAAAACTGTTAATTTTGTAATATGAAAACGATACAAGTGCATATCCCGTCAGAGTTGCAAAACAACCCGTTCCTTGCCAGAGGCGATGCAGAGAGATTTGTAATTGATGCTATTAAGGAAAAAATTGGGCGTTCTTCTCCATCTGTGTTAGAACAACTTTTGATAGAAGGATATAAAGCCTCATATGCAGATGACACTCAAATAATAGATGATTTTAAGGATGCTGACTTTGAAAATCTTTTATAGATGCAAAAGGGAGATGTTTATTGGGCTGATTTAAACCCAACGATGGGGAGTGAAATCAATAAAACCAGACCTGTGGTAATTGTTTCTAATAATATCAACAATCAATATTCCGAAACCATTACTGTTTTGCCCATAACAAGTTCCACTGCTAAGATTTATCCTTTCGAGGTATTTGTTTCAGCGGGAATAGCTGGTATAAAAAATGATTCCAAAATAAAAGCCAATCAAATACGAACCATTGACAAACAACGATTGAGACTGTTTTTAGGCTCTTTGCCTTTAGACACTATTAAAGCAATTGATCGTGCCATAGCTGTGCATTTGGATTTGCCGTTCAACTAAGTTTAGTTTTTTCGAAAAGTTCACCTACCAAATGCTTTTGATGGCGTCACTCCATAAAAGGTCTTGAATTCTTTGATAAAGTGGGCTTGGTCGTAGTAGCCTACATCAAAAAATAATTTATTGGCTTTTAAGCTTTGGGTGGAGGGTTTGGCCCGCAATATATTTTGAAAGCGAACTACTTTGCTAAATGTTTTGGCCGAATCGCCTACATAAAATTCAAAAAGCCTGCGTAGCTGTCTTGAGCTCAAGCCGGTGTCTATATCGGACTCAATATTGATTACCCCTTGATTTTTCAATATAAGGCCAAGCGCATTGTAAAATCTTTTGTTAGGAGAAGGATTCTCAACTGCGAGCATTTTTAAAAAATAGCTATCAAATAACTCCGCTATCTGCCCTTGGGTTTGATTCGGGGCAAACCTGTCTTTAATAAATTGCGATAGTTGTGGTACAAAAGCATGTAAATGATGGTAGTTGTTACTAAGCAGCGATGCATCTACTTTGAATAAAAGTGGAAACATAGCCGGCAAAAACCGGATACCAACATAGTGGAACGAATAATCCTAAAAATCTCAATAGGTTTTCACATTCTGCCAACAGAAATTGGATGAAT